>SKEU01001385.1_pt1 | contig 12127 bp, 10 predicted proteins | sample 4819571 | NCBI WGS metagenome assembly SKEU01 (sample SAMN11008801, study PRJNA524170) | human gut metagenome | biome: Human fecal sample; material: Feces; isolation source: fecal sample from pouch patient p8, p16 | host: Homo sapiens | place: Israel: Tel-Aviv | collected 2015-06-23
GACGCTTTCTCCCTACTATTAGTTTGTCCGCAGGTTCCATGACCTTCGGTCATTCCACCAGCGGTTATTGAAAGTTGGCCCCCTTCGGGGACCGGAGGTTACTTGCGAAACTTGAATAAATTATAAACTGTAAACTGCAAACTATAAATCATAAACTATAAACTGTAAATTATAAACTAAGTATTATGTATCAAGTTGACGATAAAGGATTTTTTGGAAAATTCGGAGGAGCTTACGTTCCTGAAATATTATATAAGTGTGTAACAGAACTCCAGCAGGCTTACAAGCCTATCATCGAGAGCGAGGAGTTCAAGAAAGAATACTATGCCCTTTTGAAAGATTACGTGGGCCGTCCTTCACCTCTCTATTATGCCAAGCGCATGAGCGAGAAGTATGGCTGCCAGCTCTATCTGAAGCGTGAGGACCTGAACCATACCGGTGCACACAAAATCAATAACACCATCGGACAGATTCTGATGGCAAAGAAGATGGGAAAGACCCGTATCATTGCCGAAACCGGTGCCGGACAGCATGGCGTTGCCACTGCCACCGTCTGCGCCCTGATGGATATGAAGTGCGAAATCTTCATGGGTGCCACCGATGTGGAGCGCCAGCATACCAATGTAGAACGTATGAAGATGTTGGGAGCCAAGGTGAACCCTGTTCGCACAGGCAATATGACTCTGAGCGATGCCTGCTCTGAGGCCATCCGCGACTGGTGCTGTCACCCACAGGATACCTTCTATATCGTAGGTTCCACCATGGGTCCGCATCCTTACCCTGATATCGTGGCAAAGATGCAGAGCGTCATCAGCGAAGAACTGAAATGGCAGTTGGAGGAGAAGATCGGTCGCGATTATCCTGATTATCTCATCGCCTGCGTGGGTGGCGGAAGCAACGCTGCAGGTACCATCTATCATTACATCGACGACGACCGTGTTCAGATTTATCTGGCTGAGGCTGCCGGTCATGGCATCGATACCAACTATACCGCTGCCACCATGCATTGCGGTACAGAGGGAATCATCCACGGCGCCCGCACCCTGGTGATGCAGACAGAAGATGGTCAGATAGAAGAAGCCTTCACCATCAGTGCCGGTTTGGATTACCCAGGCATTGGACCAATGCACGCCGATTTGGCAACAAGAGTCAGAAGTCATGTGCTTGCCATCAAGGACGATGAGGCCATCTATGCCGGTTATGAGTTGACCCGCATGGAAGGCATCATCCCAGCCATCGAGAGTGCCCATGCCGTAGCCGCCTTGAAGAAGATGAAGTTCAAGAAGGACGACGTGGTTGTTTTGACTGTTTCTGGCCGTGGTGACAAGGATGTAGAAACCTATTTGAGCCATAAGGAAATGGCTGGAGAATATGGAAATTTCTAAAGTATTTTAAAGCTTTTGCCCTTTCAGGGCGACAGGCTTACACTCATTACTACCCAGGGTGTTACCCTGGGCTAGAAGCTTCTGCCCTTTCAGGGCGTGTGGGTGTAATTAGTTAAAGTTCAATCAATAAGAAAAAATGGCTAAGTTTAATTATACGACAGTAACCCGCAAGATTCTTGCCGACCTTTATACGCCGGTGGGAGTCTATATGCGATTGAGAGATATTTATCCCCAGTCGGCTCTGATGGAGAGTTCCGACTATCATGGTTCCGAGAACTCCCGGTCCTTCATCGGCGTTCATCCGCTGGCAAGCATCGCCGTGAGTCATGGTGAGGTCATCAAGACCTATCCTGATGGCAGCGTAGAGAAGGAAACGCTCCCGGCTTTCGGCGAGGGCAAGGGCGAACAGTGCAAGCTCGCCATCTCCAAGGCCATCAACGATTTCATCCAGAGCTTCCATGTAGAAGGAGAGGGCAAGGATTTCTGCGGACTCTATGGCTTCACCACCTTCAACGCCGTGAGATATTTCGAGAATATCCCCGTAAAGGATACCACCATGGAGAAGAACGATGCGCCGGATATCTATTATATCATGTATAAGGACATCATCGTGTTCGATCACTTCAATAATACAATGGAGCTGATTGCGCTTCAAGAGAGTGAAGAACGAAGAGTGAAGAGTGAAGAATCTCACTCTTCACTTCCTGAGCTCGATGCCCTGCTCAAGGCCGTGAACAAGGCGAATGTGAAGCCTTACGATTTCCATCCGGTGGGCGATACCTTTTCTACCCTTACCGACGAGGAGCACAAGGCAAACATCCGCAAGTGCATCCAGCACTGTCTGCGAGGCGATGTCTTCCAGATTGTTGTCAGCCGCCGCTTCATCCAGAAATACGAGGGCGATGACTTCAAGCTCTATCGTGCCCTGCGCAGCATCAACCCATCGCCATATCTCTTCTATTTCGATTTCGGCGGATTCCGCATTTTCGGCTCTTCTCCTGAAACCCACAACCGCATCGTGGGCGACAAGGCGTTTATTGACCCGATAGCCGGAACCACCCGTCGCACAGGCGATATGGAGCAGGATAGAAAGGCTGCCGAGTTCCTCCGCAACGACCCGAAGGAGAATGCCGAGCACGTGATGCTGGTAGATTTGGCGCGCAACGACTTGAGCCGCAACTGCCATGGTGTGAAGGTAGATTTCTATAAGGATATGCAGTTTTATAGCCACGTCATCCACCTGGTGAGCCGTGTGAGCGGAACCCTCGATCAGGATGCCGACCACATCAAGGAGTTCATTGATACCTTCCCAGCCGGCACCCTGAGCGGTGCGCCAAAGGTGAGAGCGATGCAGATTATCTCCGAACTGGAACCTCATAATCGTGGAGCCTATGGTGGCTGCATCGGATTCATCGGCTTGAATGGTGATTTGAACCAGGCGATTGTAATCCGAACCTTCATCAGCCGCAATGGCGAACTCTGGTTCCAGGCAGGAAGTGGAGTCGTGGCGAAGAGCAACGACCAGTATGAGTTGGAAGAGTGCAATAACAAGTTGGGTGCCCTCACCAAGGCGATTCATATTGCAGAAGAACTTTAAGAAAGTGAAGAGTGAAGAACGAAGAGTGAAGAATTCATGTGCTTCAAGTAATCATTAAGCACGAAACATTAAATATTAAACATTATCAAAACGTGAAAGTAGTAATCATAGATAATTACGATTCCTTCACCTACAATCTGGCACATTTGGTGAAGGAGTTGGGCGTGGACGTTACGGTATATCGCAACGACCAGTTTCAGCTCCGCGAGTTGGAGCCATTTGATAAGATCATATTGAGTCCGGGTCCGGGAATCCCATCCGAGGCGGGGTTGTTGATGGATGTCATCAGGAAGTATGCAGGCATCAAGCCGATGCTGGGCGTATGTCTGGGTCATCAGGCGATAGGCGAGGCGTTTGGTGCCAAGCTCACCAACCTCAAGGAGGTGTATCATGGTGTAGCCACCCCGTGCACCCAGTTTGGCATCGATCCGATATTCCAGGGCATGGAGAAGCGAATCGAGATAGGAAGATATCATTCGTGGGTAGTAGATAGAACGAATTTCCCTGAGTGCCTGGATGTCACCGCCGTGAGCGATGACGGTTGCATCATGGGTTTGAAGCACAAGAACTATGATATTCATGGCATCCAGTTTCATCCCGAAAGCGTGTTGACGCCGGAAGGCAAGACCATCGTCAAGAACTTCCTGGAGTTGTAAAGAGGATAGGAGATATAAAAAAATCCCAGGCGATTCACCATCACCTGGGATTTTTTATATTTTTATCTTATTACAGATTATCAGATGGGAATTACAAGTCCCAACCCACGGCACTGGCGCCGAGAACGGCAGCAGAACTGCCATCAAGAGTTGATACCAGGAACTTAGCCTTGCCCTTGTAAATCTTCAATACATTCTCATCGTATGCCTTCTTCAAAGGCTCCATCAGCAAGTCACCAGCCTTGGTCAAACCGCCGAAGAATACGAATGCCTCTGGTGCAGAGAAGGCAGCAAAGTTAGCACAAGCCTCACCCAGCATCTTACCAGTGAAGTCGTAGATGCGCTTAGCCAAGGCATCGCCCTTGCCGGCAGCCACACTCACGTCGTAAGAAGTGATATCCTCTGGCTTCATCTCGCGGAGCAAAGAAGGCTCGTCGCTTGTCTCCAGGAACTCGCGTGCTGTGCGAGCCACACCCGTAGCAGAGCAGTAAGTCTCCAGACAACCTCTTCTGCCGCAACCGCATACGCGGCCAGCCTCGCCAGGAACCACGATTACGTGACCCAACTCACCAGCGAAACCATCGCTACCGTAAACCATCTGACCGTTGATAACGATACCAGAACCTACACCAGTACCCAAAGTAATGTCGATAAAGTTCTTCATACCACGAGCCACACCGTAAGTCATCTCGCCCAAGGCAGCCGCATTCGCATCGTTAGTCAAAGCCACAGGAATACCCAAAGCCTTGCTGAAGAGATCAGCCAATGGCACTACGCCATCGTGAGCCCAAGGAAGGTTAGGAGCGAACTCGATGGTACCTGTATAGTAGTTACCGTTAGGAGCACCGATACCCATGCCCTTGATCTTCTCGATGCCGCCAATGGTATCAAGCACAGGCTGCAAAGCCTCTACAGAAGCTTTTACATATTCATCCACTGTCTTGTAGCCACCAGTCTTGATGGCTGTTGTAGCCTTAATGTCACCGCGTGCATCTACGATGCCGAACACTGAATTAGTACCGCCAAGGTCCAAGCCAATTACGTATGGCTTCATTGCATTTTCTGTCATGTCTTTATTTTAAATTAGTTAGAATTGTTTTTAATTATTCATGCTTCACACGTAACCTCCGGTCCCCCGATATCAGCAACCTCCGGTCCCCGAAGGGGGCCAACTTTCAATAACCGCTGGTGGAATGACCGAAGGTCATGGAACCTGCGGACAACCAATAGTAGGGAAGAATCGTCCCCAAAGGGGGCGAACCACATCCAGTCTTGCTCCTGTTCGCCCCCTTCGGGGACGTTTGGAGAGAGTCCTTGTTATCCGCAGGTTCCATTCCCTTCGGTCATTCCACCCGCGGTTATTGACATTCGCCCCCTTCGGGGACGGTGGGATGCTACTTGTGAAAGCTTTTTAATTATAATTCTCTGCAAAGATAAGAAATAGTTTTGGAATAGTTGCTATTTCTTGTATAAAAAAGTATAATTTCTTCTTTTTTTTTAACTGAAATCAAATAAATCAGACTTCTTCCGAAAAAAAGAGGGTCTAAAATGAAAGTTTAACCCAAAAAATTACTAGATGTGCCCGATTTTTTGTAACTTTGCCCGCTGTTATTAGATTTTGTATTTTTAGCCGGTTGGGATACTGGCAAAATGGAATAGAGAAAATGAATTTAGCATTTCCAATAGAGTTTAACATCCTTGACTTTGTATTCAAGGGAATTCTTATCGGTGTGATTGCCTCGGCTCCGATGGGTCCGGTGGGCATCCTTTGTATTCAGCGAACCTTGAACAAGGGGCGATGGTATGGTTTCGTCACGGGTATCGGTGCAGCGTGCAGCGACATCGTCTATGCGCTTTTCACGGGCTTGGGTATGAGCTTCGTGATGGATTTCGTGAACAATTCGCAGAACAAGTTCATCCTCCAGATTCTCGGCAGCGTGATGCTCCTCATCTTCGGTATCTATTGCTTCAGGAGCAATCCTACCAAGAACATGCACCAGAGCAGCAACAAGCAGGGTACCCTTACCCACAATGCCATCACGGCTTTCCTGGTAACGCTGAGCAATCCGCTCATCGTCTTCCTCTTCATGGCCACCTTTGCCCAGTTTGCCTTCGTGGTGCCTGATATGCCGATCGAAATGGGTGTGGGCTATCTCAGCATTGTCTTCGGAGCCCTGCTCTGGTGGTTCGGCCTCACCTGGCTCATCGACAAGGTGAGGGGAAAGTTTGATACCAACGGCATCCTTATTATTAATAAGGTGATAGGAAGCGTGGTCATCATCTTCTCTGTCATCGCCCTCTTCGGCACAGTTTTCAATCTGTACCATCTGCCAGGCTTTTAATCTTAGAGTTAAAAGTTGATAGTTAAAAGTTTATAGTTCAAACTTCAAAGTAAATATGTTTGTAGCACAAGAATTAAGAAAGACGAGTATTGCAGAATACCTCTTATATATGTGGCAGATAGAGGATATCATCCGTGCCTACGGATGCTCGCTGCCTGTCATCAAGAAGAATTACATCGAAAGATTCAATTTCACTCCCGAGCAGAAAGAGGAGGAACTCGACTGGTTCGGCAACCTCATCCGCATGATGAACGAGGAGGGAAAGCGTGAGTATGGTCACCTCGATATCAACCGAGTGCTCCTGCAGGATGTCATCGACCTTCATGCCCGACTGCTCCAGAGCAGCAAGTTTCCTATCTACAACGCCGAATACTACAAGGTGTTGCCGTTCATCGTTGAGCTGCGCAACCGTGGCGACAAGGAACTCAACGAGATTGAAACCTGCCTCGATGCCCTTTATGGCGTGATGATGCTCCGCCTGCAGAAAAAGGAGATTACTCCCGAAACAGAGCGTGCCATCAAGGAAATCACCGTCTTCATCGGCCTCTTGAGCGATTACTATATCAAGGACCGCACCGAAGGCCTGAAGTTCGAAGACGACGATGTGTAGTGATTAGTTTTTAGTGATTAGTGATTAGTGATTACTTTTCAGTGATTAAATTTTTAGTATATACATTATTATAATATATATATAACGATATATAACAGATGAAAGAGATTGAAAGAAGAAGAACATTTGCCATCATTTCGCACCCTGATGCCGGTAAGACAACTTTGACCGAGAAGTTTCTGCTCTTCGGTGGACAGATTCAGGTGGCTGGTGCCGTTAAAAATAATAAGATTCGTAAAACTGCCACTTCCGACTGGATGGATATCGAGAAACAGCGTGGTATCTCGGTTTCTACATCCGTGATGGAGTTCGATTACCTGCCAGATGGACAGACCGGAGAACCTTACAAGGTGAATATCCTCGATACTCCTGGTCACCAGGACTTCTGCGAGGATACCTACCGTACCCTCACCGCCGTGGATTCTGCCATCATCGTGGTGGATTCTGCCAAGGGTGTGGAGGCACAGACCCGCAAACTGATGGAGGTGTGCCGCATGCGCAATACTCCGGTTATCATCTTCATCAACAAGATGGACCGTGAGGGACGTGACCCATTCGATGTTCTCGATGAGTTGGAAGAAGAATTGAAGATTTCCGTTCGCCCATTGTCTTGGCCTATCGGTCAGGGTGCCCGTTTCAAGGGTGTTTACAATATCTACGAGCACCAGCTCAACCTTTTCACACCTAACAAGCAGCGTGTCACCGAGAAGGTAGAGGTGGATATCCAGTCAAAGGAACTCGATGAGCGAGTAGGCGAGCGTGAGGCAAGCCAGTTGCGCGAGGAATTGGAACTGGTTGATGGCGTTTACCCTGAGTTTGATGTAGAAACCTATCGCTCTGCCGAAGTAGCTCCAGTGTTCTTCGGATCAGCGTTGAACAACTTCGGTGTGCAGGAGCTTCTGGATTGCTTCGTGCAGATTGCCCCATCTCCAAAGCCAACCCAGGCAGAGGAGCGCCTGGTTGAACCTGAGGAGCCTAAGTTCACCGGTTTCATCTTCAAGATTACCGCCAATATCGACCCTAACCACCGTTCCTGCATCGCCTTCTGCAAGATCTGCTCTGGCAAGTTTGTGCGCAATCAGCCTTACTACCACGTGCGCCTCGACAAGACCGTGCGCTTCTCTTCGCCAACCCAGTTTATGGCGCAGCGCAAGAGCACCATCGACGAGGCCTATCCTGGCGACATCGTAGGTTTGCCAGATAACGGCATCTTCAAGATTGGCGATACCCTTACCGAGGGCGAGAAGATTCACTTCCGTGGATTGCCATCGTTCTCACCACTTCTCTTCAAGTACATCGAGAACGATGACCCTATGAAGAGCAAGCAGTTCCAGAAGGGATTGGAGCAGCTCATGAACGAGGGTGTGGCTCAGCTGTTCGTCAACCAGTTCAACGGTCGCCGCATCGTGGGTACCGTGGGTCAGCTTCAGTTCGAGGTTATCCAGTATCGCCTGGAGAACGAGTACAACGCCAAGTGCCGCTGGGAGCCTGTTCACCTGCACAAGGCATGCTGGATTGAGGCCGACGACGAGAAGGAGCTGGAGAACTTCAAGAAGCGCAAGTACCAGTATATGGCCAAGGATATCGAGGGCCGCGATGTGTTCCTCGCCGATTCAGGCTACGTGTTGAGCATGGCTCAGCAGGATTTTGAGCACATCAAGTTCCACTTTACATCAGAATTCTAAAATTTCAGCATGGTAATGGATGAAGAGTTAACAGGATACAAACAAAGCAGGACGGCGAAGCTGGTTGCCTGGCAGAAGAAACACATCTCTGACAGGCAGATGACCCTGATTCTCGCCTTCCTCATCGGTCTGCTCGCTTCGGTGGCAGGCTTCTTCTTGCATGCCATCGTACACGAGATACAGTATCTGCTCACTTCGGGATTCGAGAAGGGTACCTATAATCTGCTCTTCCTGCTGTTCCCTATCGTGGGCATCTACCTCACGTCGCTGTTCATCAAGTATGTGGTGCGCGACAATATCTCGCATGGTATCACAAGAGTACTTTATGCCATCTCTACCAAGAACTCCCGACTCAAGGGGCACAACTGCTGGTCGTCGGTGGTAGCATCAGGCATCACCATCGGTTTCGGTGGTTCCGTGGGAGCCGAGGCACCTATCGTGCTCACCGGTTCAGCCATCGGTTCCAATCTGGGACAGATTTTCCGCATGGATAAGAAGACCATGATGCTGCTGGTGGGATGTGGAGCCAGTGCCGCCATTGCAGGCGTGTTCAAGGCGCCGATAGCCGGACTGGTGTTCACCCTCGAGGTGCTGATGGTAGATCTGAGCATGGCATCGCTCCTGCCTATCTTGATTTCGTGTGTCACAGCCACCTGTTTCACCTATATATTCGATGGTGACAGTTCGCTGTTCGAATTCACGCTCACCAACCCATGGGAGCTGGACCGCACCCCGGCGTGCATTCTGCTGGGTGTTTTCTGCGGACTGGTGAGTCTGTATTTCATGCGCACCATGTCCATCTGCGAGGGCTTTTTCGGCAAACTGGGTCAGTATCCATACGCCAAACTGCTGTTTGGAGGACTCATCCTCAGCACGCTCATCTTCTTCTTCCCGTCGCTTTACGGCGAGGGCTATTCTGCCGTCAATATCCTGCTCAAGGGCAGCAACGAGGCAGAGTGGGGGCAGGTGATGAACCGTTCGCTGTTTTCGGGTCAGGACAATCTGCTCATCTTCTACATAGCGTTTGTCACTTTTACCAAGGTATTTGCCACATCGGCAACCAATGGTAGTGGCGGTTGTGGTGGAACCTTTGCGCCTTCGCTGTTTATCGGCGGTTTTGCAGGCTTCCTTTTTGCCCGCCTGTGGAACATCTATCAGGTAGGCGTTCATGTGCCGGAGCAGAATTTTGCGCTCATGGGCATGGCGGGTCTCATTACGGGCGTGATGCATGCGCCGCTAACGGGCATCTTCCTCATCGCCGAACTCACGGGTGGCTATCAGCTCTTCATGCCGCTGATGATAGTGTGCATCTCTTCGCTGCTCACCATCAGCATTTTTGAGAGCCACAGCATCTACGCCCTTCGATTGGCAAGGGAGGGCAAGTTGCTCACCCACCATGTAGACCGTTCGGCGCTTACGCTGATGAGCATGCAGAGCATGGTTGAGAAGGATTACCATCCTATCAGTCCCGATCTGCCGATGAGCAAGCTGGTGAGTGAGATTTCAAGAAGTAACAACAACTTTGTTCCGGTGTTGGATGATGCCGGAGTGCTGAAGGGCGTGATAGATATCACCCGTCTGCGCCACATCATCTTCCGCACGGAACTGTATAATCACTTCACGGTGAGCCAGCTGATGATTCAGCCGTCGGCAACCCTGGGCGAGAACGAGCGCATGGACGAAGTGATGGATAAGTTTGATAAAACCGATGCCGCACAGCTGCCAGTGGTAGATGTCAACGGCGTGCTGAAGGGCTATATCAGCCGCACCAAGATTTACGAGGTATATCGCAAGATTGTGGCGGATATGTCGGCAGAATAAAATTTTGAAAAAATGGAGAAGAAAGATTTAAGAATCATATTCATGGGAACCCCGGAGTTTGCGGTGGAATCCCTCAAGCGCCTGGTAGAGGGCGGATATAACGTGGTGGCTGTGGTTACCCAGCCCGATAAGCCTGTGGGCAGACATCAGGACACGCTGCAGCCATCTCAGGTAAAGCAGTATGCGCTTTCGCAGGGCCTGCCAGTGTTGCAGCCGGTGAAGATGAAAGACCCAGAGTTTGTGGAGCAGTTGCGTAGCTATCAGGCCGATTTGCAGGTAGTAGTAGCCTTCCGCATGCTGCCGGAGGTGGTATGGGCGATGCCTAAGTATGGCACCTTCAATGTGCATGCCGCCCTGCTGCCACAGTATCGTGGCGCAGCCCCAATCAACTGGGCAGTGATCAACGGCGAGAAGGAGACGGGTGTCACCACCTTCTTCCTGGACCACGACATCGATACCGGTCGCATCATCATGCAGAAGCAATTCCCTATTCCGGAAGAAGCCAATGTGGAGTATGTATATGATGGTCTGATGCATCTGGGTGCCGAACTGGCACTGGAAACCATCGATGCCCTGATAGCAGCCGACGGCAACATAGCATCCATTGCCCAGGAAGAACTGATGGGTGAGGGCGTGGAGTTGAAATCTGCCCCAAAGATTTTCAAGGACACCTGTCGCATCGATTTCCACAAGCCAGCCAAGCAGGTTCACGATTTCGTGCGTGGTCTTTCGCCATATCCTGGAGCCTGGACGGAGATCAAGAAGAAGGCACCGGTGGTTGTCTTTGAGGATACGGATGGCGAGATGCCAGAGGCTACGTCTCATCCTGCGCAGAAGAAGAGTGTGGAGAAGGTTCAGGTGTTGAAGATTTTCAAGACCCAGCAGTCTGAAGAACCTCGTGGCGCAGCACCAGTAGGTTCTTTGAGAATCTTCGAGAAGAAGTTGCAGGTAGCGTGTCTTGATAATTGGCTCAACATCCAGGAGCTGCAGCTTTCGGGCAAGAAGCGCATGGATGCCGCCGCCTTCCTCAACGGCATGAAGGACATCGCCTATTACGAGTGCCAGAAGAGCCAGGAAGATAATTTTTAATTCATAGTAATCATAGTAATATGACCAGAGAAGAAGATATTAAGAATGCAGTGGAATGCATGCGAAAGGGTGGAGTGATTCTCTATCCTACAGATACCGTATGGGGCATCGGCTGTGATGCCACCAATCCGGAGGCTGTGAAGAAGGTGTACGAGATTAAGAAGCGTGATGATTCCAAGGCGCTGATTTGTCTCATTGATTCAGCCGACCGCATGGCGCGTTATTTCCGCAACGTGCCTCAGGTGGCGTGGGATTTCATTGATGCAGCGATGCCGGTGAAGCCTACTACCATCATCCTGGATGATGCCAATGGCGTGGCTCATAACCTGGTAGCCGAGGATGGCAGCTTGGCGATGCGAGTAACTTACGAGGAGTTCAGCAAGCAGCTCTGCTACCGTTTCCAGAAGCCTATCGTGAGCACGAGTGTCAATGTAAGTGGCGAGCCGGCAGCCCAGAACTACCGTGACATTTCCGAAGAGATTCTGAATGCCGTGGATTACGTATGCTGGACCCGTCGCCAGGAGCACAAGCCTCACCAGCCATCCAGCATCGTAAAGATTGCGAAGAATGGTGAAGTGAAAGTAATTAGATAAGGTTCCGCCTAGCGAAATGCAATCGCCTAGCGGGGTTCGTTTTCTATATATAAAAAAGAGGTGCATCGCAAGAAGTCTTTCTCTTGCAATGCACCTCAATTTTTTACCTTTAGGTGTCTTGCCGAGGTATGAACTTTTGCTGGATGCCTAGCCGAGAAATGTAAACGAAGATTAAATAAGAGAAATCACTTGGTAGTTTCAAAGAAAAAGCGTAATTTTGCAATATTATATAAATTCAAGTTTCGCAAGTAACCTCCGGTCCCCGAAGGGGGCCAACTTTCAATAACCGCTGGTGGAATGACCAAAGGTCATGGAACCTGCGGACAACCAATAGTAGGGAGAAAGCGTC
>SKEU01000719.1_pt1 | contig 12044 bp, 8 predicted proteins | sample 4819571 | NCBI WGS metagenome assembly SKEU01 (sample SAMN11008801, study PRJNA524170) | human gut metagenome | biome: Human fecal sample; material: Feces; isolation source: fecal sample from pouch patient p8, p16 | host: Homo sapiens | place: Israel: Tel-Aviv | collected 2015-06-23
TCTGCGGCCAGCGCGCCAGTGCCTCAGCACCGACAATTTTGCCATTGGCTAAGGAGACAATCGGCTGATAGTGCACGCAAATATCACGATTTTCGATAGCATCCTGCAGCCGATGATGCGGTGACTGGATACGGCGCAAAATACGCAGCACAAACATCGCTGCCAGCAGGCCAATCACCAACCCGAGCGGTAACCAAATAAAGACTTGCCGATGCCAGCCTTTCTGCAACATTTTCGTTGAAGCCCAGGTGATGATCGAAATATTCATTTCCGGGAAGGGCAGGATATCGTAAATGATTCCATTATTTTCGATATGCTCACCGGGTGTTTTTTGTAGTCTGGTAATAATTCCCTGAGCAATTTCATCGCTGCTGGTTATCACAACGTTATGGGCATTGCCAATAATGGCGGCATCAATTTGCCATGAGCTATAGGGAATGACATCAATAAAGGAAGCGGGGTCGATCATGACGACATAATGTGCCGTTCCCATGGCGACCATGTAACGGATAATGCCTAAATCGTTATGCGATGTTAACCAGACACGATAACCATCTTTCGAAATTTTACCTGGCTCGGGGAAGGTATCGGGCGGACTTTCATGCTCCAGAGACGAACACTGGGGAACGTTGTTATCGATATAAGCCACTTCCTGAATATAGCGATAACTGTAAGATACCCGACGCATTTCCATGAGATGGGCTTCGCTACAGGCAGCGCCTTGCCATCTTTCCAGCTCCTGCAGCGCATCTTTCCCTTGTGTCGCCACCTTATTGGCTCGAATAGCGACGCGGGAGGAATACGTATTCAGCTCTTCAATAAATGATGTTTCTACCTGCTGATGGGCCAGCCAGATGCTTAAGCCGACAGGCAGCAATACTGAAAGAATCAGTACTCCCGAAATAAGGCCGACCAGATGTCGTGTTCTCACCAGCATATCCTTATTAACACAGTGTAGGGAAAGTATATCTGATTGTGGAAAAAGGCTGGCAGGAGATAAGGAGGTAGAGCCGGGATTTCATGAAGGGATGGGTGGAAACGAACGTTGTCATTTGACCAGGCGCAGAGCTTTACGCCTGGTATGTAACCCTAACTTAAGATGTTGATTCGGCGCGAGCGAGGGTAAAAATATCGTAAAAAGACAGTTCACCTTTACGGACGATCATTTTTTGCAGTTGTTCTTTATGAACATCCGCGACACGCGGAGAGTTCAAGATGGCTTCAACCAGCGCGGCAGGTACAAAGCGCGTGTTGTACCATTCGCCGTTATAGCAAACGCGGAAATCCAGCACGTCGATATCTTCATAGCGGTAGCGTGGGTAGACATCGAAAAAGAAGAAACCATTAAGCAGGATAAATAATACAACCAGTAGCCAGACAGAGCCTGACAGCGTTTCGGACTGCAACATCACCGCCAGGGTGGCAAAAAAAGCAACGTACATACCGATAAACAGCCCCGGATGTTTACGGATAAAACTGATACTAAAGCGGGGTTTGTTGTCGCGTTTTTCGCGGGTATTCAGAGACTCAATCGTTTCGGTCAGCAGGCGTTGTATTTCGGTCATCGTTTGCCTTCGTGGTATCTGCAACTTTCCAGGGAACACCCTATTTTAACGTGGGAATAGTAGAGGGGAAGTAACAGATCTACCACAATTTTGCATAACAGTTGCGAAAAACCGATTACAATTTTTTAATTATTCTGGCTGGATTACCGCCCACGACAACGTTGTCCGGGACATCTTTTGTGACAACTGCACCTGAGGCTACCACGACGTTATCACCAATGGTCACACCAGGGTTAATGACCGCGCGTCCGCCAATCCAGACGTTATTACCGATGGTGACGGGTTTCCCCAGTTCAGCACCGCTATTACGTGCTACAGGGTCGATGGGATGTGTTGCCGTGTAGATATGAACGCCTGGTGCCAACATACAGTTATCACCGATGCGAATAGGGCAGACATCAAGCATCACGCAATCGAAGTTGGCGAAAAAATTATTACCGAGAAAAATGTTATAGCCATAGTCACAGCGAAACGTTGGCTCAATATAAGCCTCTGTCACCTGACCGAATAGATCAGCGAGAATTTGCTGGCGTAATGTGTGCTCTTCCGCCAGGGAATGATTGTATCGGTGAATAAGCTGACGAGCGCGCAGGCGATCGCGAGATAACGTCTCATCTGCCGAGCGATACAACTCACCAGCAATCATCTTTTCTTTTTCTGTGCTCATTACTGACCTCCGGTTGCTGAAAATGCGGCAACACAGTAAGACGAAAAGTCAGTGAAGAGAACGTTCCCATTACATCTGTGTGATAAAGATCACATAGGGTATGTCTTCATGGCGAAAAAGTATAAAATTTTTAATAAACAGCCGGTTATAGCTCCGAAAGCGAATTATTTATTAGCGAATAAATTTCCAAACTGAGGAAGGGATCTTGTCGTACAGTTTATTCATGGTCAATTCGGCGAGGCGGTGATCTGCGGCTGAGTAAAATACCGCCAGTTCATTATCTGATAATTCGTATTTATTTTTCTCGATAACACGCTCCAGCGTGTCAATTGTCTGGCAACGACGTAAACGCATTAAATAATCGGTTTTCGTTAAAGGTTTTTCGGACATACTTCTACCCATGGTTGTAATAATTCTAACAAGATAAACTCGCAGGATTCTCTTTCGTCGCATTGACAAAACAACGGAATAGTCGATTACCTGACTTCCGCCATTTCTGAAGATCCTGCATATTAATACCATAACTACTGAACAACATAAAGGTGTCATCCAGATATTCGTCGATCTGCTCAATGAGCTTATTGTCTTCATTATACTTAATTTTGTAATTAAGTGCGAAGGTCGCAATATGCTCAATCAGTTCATTCAACTGGAGGTTGATCGCCGAGGTTGGGTCGTTAACCCAGCCATGATTGCTTTCTTCAAGGTTTGCAAGGCAGTCATGATACAGGGTTTCACAGAGAAACTTAAGCTGTGCGATATCATGTCTTTTGGGTGAGTATTCATCCATAACGCGTCCCCTTCTTAGCGGTTGAACTAACGGACACCTTTCGGGATGGAAAAAACTTACTGACCTGGACTTGCCCTCTCGTTTGTTAGCTTAACTATAAGCCACTCTTTGCAGGTTTTCATCGCATTATTACGAAAAATTACAATTAGGAAGGAAGCGGGACAGGACTCACTTTTTCATACTAGCACTAACCCGCAGTAGGTAAAAGCAGTTAGCTCGAACAGTTTATAACATTTCAGGATTATCGCCAGATGACATTGGTGACACTAATACCAGGATTGCTCTGAATATGACGTAATAACCGAGGAATGAATAAAGAATTACCGCAAATAATTAAGAATAGCCTCTAAATGATTATGGATTATTAAATCTATTAGCGCTACTTAATATAAATTAACTAACAATCAGTATTTTTTATGAATTTTATCCGTGGTTAATACTGGTTTTCGTATGAGATCCTGAGTTGGTGGTTCAATTACTCCTTAATGTTCGTAGGTTATGCATAAAAAAGGCCGCTTGCGCGGCCTTAGTGATTACACGTTGTATCAATGATGATCGACAGTATGGCTGTGCTCGATATCTTCATTCTTGCGGCTAAAGCGGCGGCGAACCACCACAAAGAATACCGGAACGAAGAAGATTGCCAGTACCGTTGCGGTCACCATCCCGCCCATTACACCGGTACCTACTGCGTTCTGCGCGCCGGAACCAGCACCAGTACTGATAACCAGCGGCATAACGCCGAGGATAAACGCCAGCGAGGTCATCAGGATCGGACGTAAACGCATCCGCACCGCATCAAGCGTTGCTTCAATCAGACCTTTACCTTCTTTATCCATCAAGTCTTTGGCGAATTCGACGATAAGTATCGCGTTCTTCGCCGACAACCCAATGGTTGTGAGCAGGCCTACCTGGAAGTAAACGTCATTGGTCAGGCCACGGAAGGTGGCAGCCAGCAACGCACCGATAACCCCCAGCGGAACGACCAGCATAACGGAGAACGGAATCGACCAGCTCTCGTACAGCGCCGCCAGACACAGGAACACGACAATCAACGAAATCGCGTACAGTGAAGGTGCCTGGTTGCCGGAGAGACGTTCCTGATAGGACATCCCCGTCCAGTCATAGCCAACACCGGTAGGCAGTTTGCTCGCCAGTTGTTCCATCAGCTCCATTGCTTCACCGGTACTTTTACCCGGTGCCGCCTGGCCTAAGATTTCCATGGATGGCAGGCCGTTGTAACGTTCCAGACGCGGCGAACCGTACTCCCAACGAGAAGAGGAGAACGCCGAGAATGGCACCATCTGACCATCAGCAGCACGAACATACCAGTCGCCGATATCATCCGGCAGCATACGGTATTTCGCTTCTGACATGACGTAAACTTTCTTCACACGACCGCGGTCGATAAAGTCGTTCACATAGCTGCCGCCCCATGCAGCGCCCAGAGTGGTGTTAATGTCGTTGATAGAAACACCCAGCGCCTGCGCTTTTTCCTGGTCGATATCAATCTTAAACTGCGGGGTATCTTCCAGACCGTTTGGACGTACGCTGGTCAACATATCAGGGTGCTTCGCTGCTTCTGCAAGCAGCTGGTTACGCGCCTGAGTCAGTTTTTCGTGACCAAGGCCAGCCTGGTCAATCAGCTCAAAGTCAAAGCCGGTTGCGGTACCCAGTTCCACGATTGCGGGCAGGTTAAAGGCGAAAACCATCGCATCTTTGATTTGCGAGAAAGCGCGTGTTGCACGCATGGTAATCGCTTCAACTTTGTTTTCTTCGCCCGGACGATCGGCCCAGTCCTTCAAGGAAACGAACGCAATACCGGTATTCTGACCACGTCCCGCAAAGCCGAAGCCGTTAACGGCGAACACCGACTCAACGTTGTTCTTTTCTTTGGTCAGATAGTAATGCGTTACCTCATTGAGCACTTTCTGTGTACGTTCCTGCGTTGCACCTGCTGGCAGCTGAACCATGGTCATAAATACGCCCTGGTCCTCATCTGGCAAGAAGGAGCTTGGCAGACGCACGAACAGATAGGCCATGCCGACCACGATGATCAGATACAGCACCAGGTAACGCCCTGTACTGCGCAGAATACCGCCTACGCTGTCGGTGTAGTGGTGCGTGCTCTTCTCGAACATGCGGTTAAACCAGCCGAAGAAGCCTTTTTTACCTTCCCCGTGATCGCCTTTGGCAATCGGTTTCAGCATGGTGGCACAAAGAGCCGGAGTCAGGATCAACGCTACCAGTACCGACAGCGCCATTGCTGAAACAATGGTAATAGAGAACTGACGATAGATAGCACCAGTAGAACCGCCAAAGAAGGCCATCGGTACGAATACCGCCGACAGTACCATCGCGATACCGACCAGAGCGCCCTGAATCTGCCCCATCGACTTACGGGTAGCTTCTTTTGGCGGCAAACCTTCTTCCGCCATAACACGCTCAACGTTTTCTACCACAACGATAGCGTCATCCACCAACAAGCCGATGGCGAGCACCATCCCGAACATTGTTAGCGTGTTTATCGAGAAGCCAAAGGCGGCAAGGACAGCAAAGGTCCCCAGCAATACCACCGGTACGGCAATGGTCGGAATCAACGTCGCGCGGAAGTTCTGCAGGAACAGATACATAACCAGGAACACGAGGATGATCGCTTCGACCAGCGTTTTAACCACTTCGTGAATAGAGATTTTCACGAACGGCGTGGTGTCGTACGGGTAAACAATTTTCAGACCCGACGGGAAGAACGGTTCCATCTTCGCCAGTTCAGCACGGATTGCCGCAGCGGTATCCAGCGCGTTTGCACCGGTCGCCAGCTTGATCCCCAGACCGGAAGCCGGTTGGCCGTTAAACTCTGCGATGATGTCGTAGTTCTCACCACCCAGCTCAATCTTCGCCACATCACGCAGCAGTACGCGGGAACCATCCTGATTCACTTTCAGCAGGATTTTGCCGAACTCTTCAGTAGAGGTCAGACGCGTCTGAGCAATAATAGAGGCGTTAAGCTGTTGGCCTTTCACCGGCGGCGTACCACCGAGCTGACCCGCCGCAACCTGGGCGTTCTGCGCTTTGATGGCGGTAATGACATCAACCGGCGTTAGCTGGAATTTGTTCAGCTCATTCGGGTTCATCCAGATACGCATCGCGTACTGTGAACCGAACAACTGAACATCACCCACGCCCGACGTACGGCTGATGGCATCTTTCATATTCGCCGCCACGTAGTCGGAGATATCCTCCTGCGTCATGGTGCCATCGGTGTTGATAACGCCGACAACCATCAGGAAGCTGCTGGATGATTTCTCAACGCTCACCCCTTGCTGCTGAACTTCTTGCGGCAGCAACGGCATAGCCAGCTGCAGTTTGTTCTGCACCTGAACCTGCGCGATATCCGCATCAGTACCAGACTCAAAGGTCAGGGTGATCTGCACGGTACCCGTGGAGTCACTGTTAGAGGACATGTACATCAGGTTATCGATACCGTTCATATTCTGTTCGATAACCTGTGTCACCGTGTCCTGCACTGTTTTCGCATCAGCGCCGGGGTAGGAGGCGGAGATCGTTACTGCCGGCGGTGCAATCGTAGGATATTGCGCCACCGGCAGTTTGAGGATCGCCAGCCCCCCTGCCAACATGATGATAATGGCGATCACCCACGCAAAAATCGGGCGATCGATAAAGAAATTAGGCATGTCTTAACGGCTCCTGTTTAAGTTAAGACTTGGACTGTTCAGGCTGAGCACCGCTTGCGGCTTGCTGGTTATTATCAGCGGTAACTTCTTGTGCTTTTACCTGGACACCAGGACGCACTTTCTGCAGCCCACTTATTACTACGCGATCGCCTGCTTTCAGACCTTCTGTCACCAGCCACTTATCGCCAATAGCCTGGCTTGCAACGATCGGACGGGTTTCCACTTTGTCATCCGCGCCAACTACCAGTACGGTGGCATCGCCACGCGGCGTACGGGTTACGCCCTGTTGCGGGACTAAAATAGCGTTTGGATTAAGCCCTTCTTCCAGACGTGCGCGCACGAACATACCCGGCAGCAGAGTGTGATCCGGGTTCGGGAAGATAGCGCGTAGGGTGATAGACCCAGTGGTCTGATCAACGGTAACGTCAGAGAATTCCAGCGTACCGTCCTGCGGGAACTTAATGCCGTCACTGGTGATCAGCGACACTTTGGCTTTGCCGTTCTCTTGTTTCAGCGTGCCATTCGCCAGTTCCTGTTTCAGGCGCAGGAAGTCGTTGCTGGACTGGGTCACATCAACGTAGATCGGATCAAGTTGCTGCACGGTTGCCAGCGCAGTCGCCTGACCGTTCTGTACCAATGCGCCTTCCGTCACGTTCGACTTACCAATGCGACCGCTAATCGGAGAGGTGACTTTGGTGTAAGCCAGATTGATCCGCGCAGTTTCAACGGCAGCTTTCGCCGCAGTTACCGCAGCATTCGCCTGTTGCGCATCAGCCAGAGCCTGATCGTACTCTTGCTTACTGATGTACTGAGTACCGAGCAGTTTCTGATAACGATTCACCGTCAATTGCGCGATATTGGCTGCAGCCTGGGCTTTCGCCAGATCACCTTTCGCACTGTCGTATGTCGCCTGATAGGTCGCAGGATCAATCTGATAGAGAGAGACACCTGCTTCGATGTCGCTACCTTCTTTGAAATTACGCTTCAGGATAATCCCGCTAACTTGAGGACGAACTTCTGCGATCCGGTAGGCACTGGTGCGACCCGGAAGCTCGGTTGTGATCTGCAGAGGTTCAGTTTTGACTGTTACTACGCCAACGGCGGGCATCTGCTGGCCACCTTGTTGGGCCTGTTTGTCGTCACATCCTGTTAGGGCTAAGCTGCCTGAGAGCATCAGAACGACCGCCAGAGGCGTAAACCCTCTGTTTTTGTTCATATGTAAACCTCGAGTGTCCGATTTCAAATTGGTCAATGGTCAAAAGTTAATAAACCCATTGCTGCGTTTATATTATCGTCGTGCTATGGTACATACATTCACAAATGTATGTAAATCTAACGCCTGTAAATTCACGAACATATGGCACGAAAAACCAAACAAGAAGCGCAAGAAACGCGCCAACACATCCTCGATGTGGCTCTACGTCTTTTCTCACAGCAGGGGGTATCATCCACCTCGCTGGGCGAGATTGCAAAAGCAGCTGGCGTTACGCGCGGTGCAATCTACTGGCATTTTAAAGACAAGTCGGATTTGTTCAGTGAGATCTGGGAACTGTCAGAATCCAATATTGGTGAACTAGAGCTTGAGTATCAGGCAAAATTCCCTGGCGATCCACTCTCAGTATTAAGAGAGATATTAATTCATGTTCTTGAATCCACGGTGACAGAAGAACGGCGTCGATTATTGATGGAGATTATATTCCACAAATGCGAATTTGTCGGAGAAATGGCTGTTGTGCAACAGGCACAACGTAATCTCTGTCTGGAAAGTTATGACCGTATAGAACAAACGTTAAAACATTGTATTGAAGCGAAAATGTTGCCTGCGGATTTAATGACGCGTCGCGCAGCAATTATTATGCGCGGCTATATTTCCGGCCTGATGGAAAACTGGCTCTTTGCCCCGCAATCTTTTGATCTTAAAAAAGAAGCCCGCGATTACGTTGCCATCTTACTGGAGATGTATCTCCTGTGCCCCACGCTTCGTAATCCTGCCACTAACGAATAACCCTGAATCTGACTCCAGGATTTTTCCTGGACATTTTCGTCGTTGCTATTCTGGTTCACTGCGTCGTGATATTCTTGCGGTTTGACTTTTTCAGGTCGTTCTTCAGGTTCAGAAACCTTCATTCATCATGACTATGTTCCAGTATTACAAACGATCACGGCATTTTGTTTTTTCAGCATTTATTGCTTTTGTTTTTGTCTTGTTATGCCAGAACACGGCGTTTGCGCGGGCGTCATCGAATGGTGATCTGCCGACAAAAGCGGACCTGCAGGCACAACTTGACTCACTGAATAAACAAAAAGATCTTTCTGCTCAGGACAAACTGGTGCAGCAGGATCTGACAGATACATTAGCCACCCTCGATAAAATCGATCGCGTAAAAGAAGAGACAGTTCAGCTACGGCAAAAAGTCGCTGAAGCGCCGGAAAAAATGCGCCAGGCGACCGCGGCGTTAACAGCACTTAGCGATGTCGATAACGACGAAGAAACGCGCAAAATTCTGAGCACGCTTTCGTTGCGCCAGCTGGAAACTCGCGTTGCCCAGGCGCTGGACGATTTGCAAAACGCACAAAACGATCTGGCGTCTTATAACAGCCAGCTGGTTTCGTTACAGACGCAGCCCGAACGCGTGCAAAATGCGATGTATAACGCTTCGCAGCAGCTGCAACAAATTCGCAGTCGTCTGGATGGGACTGATGTCGGCGAGACTGCCTTACGTCCCAGCCAGAAAGTGTTAATGCAGGCTCAGCAGGCGTTGCTGAATGCGGAGATTGACCAGCAGCGTAAAAGCCTGGAAGGGAACACCGTCTTGCAGGATACCTTGCAAAAGCAACGTGATTACGTGACGGCGAACAGCGCCCGTCTGGAGCACCAGTTACAACTGTTGCAAGAAGCGGTAAACAGCAAGCGCCTGACTTTAACTGAAAAAACGGCGCAGGAAGCCGTCTCCCCGGATGAAGCCGCGCGTATTCAGGCTAATCCGCTGGTGAAGCAGGAACTGGAAATTAACCAGCAGTTAAGTCAGCGTCTGATTACCGCGACTGAAAACGGTAATCAGTTGATGCAGCAAAACATTAAAGTCAAAAACTGGCTGGAGCGGGCGCTGCAATCGGAACGCAATATTAAAGAGCAGATTGCCGTCCTGAAGGGCAGCCTGCTGTTGTCTCGTATCCTTTACCAGCAACAACAAACGCTGCCCTCGGCGGATGAACTGGAAAACATGACCAACCGCATCGCGGATTTGCGTCTCGAACAGTTTGAAGTTAACCAGCAGCGTGATGCACTCTTCCAGAGCGATGCGTTCGTCAACAAACTGGAAGAAGGTCACACCAACGAAGTCAACAGCGAAGTTCACGATGCGTTATTGCAAGTGGTTGATATGCGTCGCGAATTGCTGGATCAACTTAACAAACAGTTGGGTAACCAGCTGATGATGGCCATTAACCTGCAAATCAACCAGCAGCAGTTAATGAGTGTGTCGAAAAACCTGAAATCCATCCTGACTCAGCAAATCTTTTGGGTGAACAGTAACCGTCCAATGGACTGGGACTGGATCAAAGCGTTCCCGCAAAGCCTGAAAGATGAATTTAAGTCGATGAAAATCACGGTGAACTGGGAAAAAGCCTGGCCTGCCGTTTTTATCGCTTTCCTCGCCGGTTTGCCGCTGCTGTTGATTGCCGGGCTGATCCACTGGCGTCTGGGCTGGCTGAAAGCGTATCAACAGAAACTGGCTTCCGCTGTGGGTTCCCTGCGTAACGACAGCCAGCTCAACACACCAAAAGCGATCCTTATCGACCTGATCCGTGCGCTGCCGGTGTGCCTGATTATTCTCGCGGTTGGCCTGATTCTGTTGACCATGCAGCTCAACATCAGCGAACTGCTATGGTCGTTCAGCAAAAAACTGGCGATTTTCTGGCTGGTGTTTGGCCTGTGCTGGAAGGTACTGGAGAAAAATGGCGTTGCCGTGCGTCACTTCGGTATGCCGGAACAGCAGACCAGCCACTGGCGTCGGCAAATTGTCCGCATCAGTCTCGCGTTGCTGCCTATCCATTTCTGGTCTGTGGTGGCAGAACTTTCCCCGCTGCATCTGATGGATGATGTGCTGGGGCAGGCGATGATTTTCTTCAACCTGCTGCTGATTGCCTTCCTGGTATGGCCAATGTGCCGCGAAAGCTGGCGTGATAAAGAGTCGCACACCATGCGACTGGTCACCATTACCGTGCTGTCGATAATCCCGATTGCGCTGATGGTGCTGACTGCTACAGGCTACTTCTACACTACGCTGCGTCTGGCAGGACGCTGGATTGAAACCGTTTATCTGGTGATCATCTGGAACCTGCTGTACCAGACGGTACTGCGTGGCTTAAGCGTAGCGGCGCGGCGTATCGCCTGGCGTCGTGCGCTGGCGCGTCGGCAGAATCTGGTGAAAGAGGGCGCAGAAGGTGCTGAACCGCCGGAAGAACCCACCATTGCACTGGAGCAAGTTAACCAGCAGACGCTGCGTATTACCATGTTGCTGATGTTTGCGCTGTTCGGTGTCATGTTCTGGGCAATTTGGTCCGATTTGATCACCGTGTTCAGCTATCTCGACAGCATCACGCTCTGGCATTACAACGGCACTGAAGCTGGCGCTGCGGTGGTGAAAAACGTCACCATGGGCAGTCTGTTGTTTGCGATTATCGCCTCAATGGTGGCCTGGGCGTTGATTCGCAACCTGCCTGGTTTACTGGAAGTGCTGGTGCTCTCGCGACTGAATATGCGCCAGGGCGCGTCGTATGCCATTACTACCATCCTTAACTACATCATTATTGCTGTTGGTGCGATGACGGTGTTCGGATCGCTGGGCGTCTCTTGGGATAAACTCCAGTGGCTGGCCGCAGCATTATCCGTAGGTCTTGGTTTTGGTTTACAAGAAATTTTCGGTAACTTCGTCTCCGGTTTGATCATTCTATTCGAACGTCCGGTGCGTATTGGTGATACGGTAACCATTGGTAGCTTCTCGGGGACGGTAAGTAAGATCCGTATTCGTGCGACAACGATTACCGATTTCGATCGCAAAGAAGTGATCATCCCGAACAAAGCGTTTGTTACCGAGCGTCTGATCAACTGGTCGTTGACTGACACTACTACGCGTCTGGTGATCCGTCTCGGCGTGGCCTATGGCTCCGATCTGGAAAAAGTGCGTAAAGTGTTACTGAAGGCGGCGACTGAGCACCCAAGGGTGATGCACGAACCAATGCCGGAAGTCTTCTTTACGGCGTTTGGTGCCAGCACGTTGGATCATGAGCTGCGTCTGTATGTGCGTGAACTGCGTGACCGTAGT
>SKEU01001397.1_pt1 | contig 12017 bp, 9 predicted proteins | sample 4819571 | NCBI WGS metagenome assembly SKEU01 (sample SAMN11008801, study PRJNA524170) | human gut metagenome | biome: Human fecal sample; material: Feces; isolation source: fecal sample from pouch patient p8, p16 | host: Homo sapiens | place: Israel: Tel-Aviv | collected 2015-06-23
GCCACCGGCTTGTTCCAAAGCCATCCCAACCAGCCCCAAGAGGCGGTCATCATATTGAAATGACCCTTGTTGCCGGCACATACCAGCATCCACTCCTTACCAATAGTCTCGAAGACGTTGTCATTCAGTTCTTTTACGTTGATCTTTTCCATCTTATCTGTTCCTTTCTTTTTAAAACGTTATTTTAACACATTGTTGTAACATCTAACGAAAATCTTCTGAATTCTTTGGCAATTTGTTCCTTGACTTTTCTTCGTCTGACTCTTAATATATCTATAGAACAAGAAATGAATCAAGGAGGGTATTCCAATGAAAACAGTAAAAATTTCTTTAAACTCAATTGACAAAGTAAAATCATTTGTAAACGAAATCACAAAATATGACAACGATTTTGATTTAGTGTCCGGAAGATATGTGATAGATGCCAAATCAATTATGGGAATTTTCAGTTTGGATCTTTCTAAACCGATCGATCTGAACATCCACGCTGATGATAATGTAGATGAGATCATGGCTATGTTAAAACCATATCTTTGTGACTAATTCGTCATTAAAGTAAATGATCTACTTAGAAAAAGGGCTGACCTGTTTAAGGGTTCAGCCCTCTTTTGATTCTTATTTCACTTCAATAATCTCAACAGTCTCGATTGCCTGCTTCATCAGCTCATCAATCTTCTCATTCAGATTCTCTTCCGAACGCCGGATTACATCAATATTCGGCTTTGTTACCGGATGTTTTGCCACGAAGATCGTACAACAGTCTTCGAATGGCTGGATGGATGTCTCGTAAGTATCGATCTTTTCTGATACATCCACGATCTCCTGCTTGTCAAATCCGATCAGCGGACGGTAAACCGGCATCGTACATACATCATTGGTTGCCGCAAGGCTCTGCATGGTCTGACTTGCCACCTGCCCGATACTCTCGCCTGTGATCATACCTAAGCATCCATCTTCTTTTGCAAAATGCTCTGCAATACGCATCATATATCTTCTCATAATGATCGTCAGTTCATCGTGCGGGCACTGGTCATAGATATAAAGCTGGATGTCAGTAAAGTTAACTACGTGAAGCTTGATCGGTCCGGAATATTTTGCTACCTTCTTCGCAAGATCCACAACTTTCTGTTTTGCACGCTCACTTGTATACGGCGGTGCGTGGAAATAGGTTGCTTCAAGACTCACACCACGTTTTGATACCATATATCCCGCAACCGGGCTGTCAATACCACCGGATAACAGCAGCATCGCCGAACCATTCGTTCCAACCGGCATTCCGCCTGCTCCCGGGATGATCTGTGAATATACGTAAATCTCATTTCTTACTTCTACATTGACCATGACATCCGGATGATGCACATCAACTTTGATTCCGCTCTCCGGAAATGCATACAAAATAGCCTCTCCAAGGTCACGGCTGATCTCCATAGAATTCAATGGGTACGACTTCTTTGCACGTCTGGATTCTACTTTGAATGTGAAGTTCTTATCCGGATACATCTCATCCATATATGCCACAACGTCTTTCTTCAGTTCCTCAAATCCTTTATCCTCCATACGGACAACCGGACAGATTCCGACCAGACCAAATACTTTTTTCAGATGTTCTACCGTCTCATCATAATCGTAATCTCCTTCACAGTCCACATAGATTCTCGCCTGTGACTTATGCACATCAAACTGTCCGTCCACATCCTTTAATGCATAACGCACCTGGCGCACCAGTGCGTCTTCGAACAGATGACGGTTCTTTCCCTTAATTCCAATCTCTCCATATTTTAATAAAAATGTATGAAATCTCATCTTCTGATTCCTTTCCTGATCTCTTTCTCTTTTATCTGTAACTTTCTAATGTCTGGTATATCTTCTAAGCATCGGTACTATATTATATAGTGCATCGAGCGTATAGTCAATCTCTTCCATCGTAGTAAATTCTGACATACTGAACCTGAGGGTCGCATCCAGGAACTCCTGCCTTGCGCCGATTCCCTTTAACACACCGCTGATCTGTGGATGATTGGATGCACATGCCGAACCGGATGATACATAGATTCCCTTATCTTCCAGCGCATGCAGCAATACTTCACTCCGGATACCTGCGATTCCTACACTGATAATATGCGGTGCCGATGTCTCATCATATAATCCGTGGATCGTCGTATTCTCAATCTTTTCCACGCCTTCGATGAAATGCTGCTTTAGCATCCTCATCTTCTCTACCTTCTTATCCAGGTTGTCGTAAATCGTCTTTGCTGCCAGGGAAAGTCCTGCGATTCCCGGTACATTTTCTGTTCCGGAACGCATATCATGCTGCTGGCCGCCTCCATAAACGATCGGACGGATCTTTACATTTTCACCGATGTATAAAGCACCCACACCCTTCGGTCCGTGGATCTTATGACCACTGACAGAACACATATCTACCTTAAGTTTCTTCGGGTAAATCTTATATTTTCCAAATCCCTGTACCGCATCGACATGGAATAAAATATCTTTATTATATGCCTTTACGATACTTGCCGCTTCCTGGATCGGCTGGACAGAACCCACCTCATTATTCACATACATGATCGATACCAGAATCGTATCTTCACACAGTGCTTCCTGCAGTGCATCCAGACGGATCCTTCCATATTGATCTACCGGAAGATAGGTTACACGGAATCCTTCTTCCTCTTCTAGGAAACGCATGGTATTAATGATCGCCGGATGTTCAATCGATGACGTGATCAGGTGGTTGCCTGCACGCTTGTTCGCCCTTGCTGCACCGATCAGCGCCATATTGTCACTTTCGGTACCGCCGGAAGTAAAATACACTTCCTTTTCCTGTACTTTCCATAGTCTTGCAAATGTTTCTTTTGCTTCTTTTATATATTTTTCTGCTTCCACACCCTTGTTATGCATGGAAGACGGATTGCCATAGTCTTCACACATAACCTTCTGCACCAGTTCCCCGACGCTTCGATATGCCATAGTGGTCGCCGAATTATCCAGATATACTTCCTTCATTTCTTCACTTCCTGTACTCTTCATTCTTAGTATTAGATTATGTCTCTACCCTTCCAGATGGAACATCAGAACCGAAAGCATTGTAAGTCCGGCCGTCTCTGTACGGAGGATTCTCTTTCCAAGTGTCAGCGGCTCTGCCCCGGCTTTCACAGCCTGTTCTACTTCTTCTTTCTCAAAGCCGCCTTCCGGTCCGATAAAGATGCCGACCGACTGCCCCGGCCGGATCTCTGCAATGATCTGCTTCGTCTCTTCCATGCCTTCTGCCAATTCATACGGGATCAGGACAACATCCAGTTTCTCTGCATACTTCAGGGCCTGTGCATAAGTACACACTTCTCCCACTGCTGGGATAATGCCTCTTCCTGCCTGCTTTGCCGCACTGACTGCGATCTGCTGCCAACGTTCGACCTTCTTTTTTGCTTTCTTTGCATCCAGCTTTACTACTGCACGCTTCGTTGCCACCGGAATCACCTGGTATACACCCAGTTCCACCGCTTTCTGCACGATCAGTTCCATCTTGTCCTGTTTTGGGAGTCCCTGAAACAGATAGATTTTTGACGGAAGTTCGCTCTCATCCTTCTTTTTCTCCAGAATCTTAAGTACCGCCATGTCTTCTTCGTAAGATTCCACCACACACAAATAGAGCCATCCTTCACCGTCCCCAATGGTCAGTTCCTCGCCAGTCTTCATACGGAGCACATTCTTCATATGATTGACGTCACTGCCTTCTACATAGATTTTTTCTTCCCTCACCTGTTCCGGTGATACAAAAAAATGCTGCATATCAGATCCTCTAATTCTTTCTTGCTGTTACAGATACCCACTCACCCTGGTGATTGACTTCCAGGACTTCCAGGCCTGCCTCCTTCACAGCTTCTACTACCACATCTTCTTTGTCTTCGATGATTCCACTCGTGATATAGATACCGCCCTTTTTCATCTGATGAATGATCACAGGTGTCAGCGGCACCAGTACATCTGCCAGGATATTTGCTGCTACAATATCATATTTTTCATATCCCACCTTGTCCTGTACTGCTTTATCGTCAATAATGTTACCGATCATGACTTCATACTGATCTCTGCTAATCCCGTTATTGTCCATATTCTCATATGTTGCATCGATCGCACACGGATCCAGATCTGTTCCTACGGAATGCTTTGCGCCGAACTTTAATGCCAGCATTCCGAGGATTCCGCTTCCACATCCTACATCTAAGATTTCTGTATCCTCTGTCACATATTTCTTAAGCTGACGGATGCAAAGCTGTGTTGTCTCATGCATACCGGTTCCGAATGCCGTACCCGGATCGATATGGATCACCATCTTGTCACTGTCCTTCGCCTCGACATTTTCCCATGAAGGAATGACAAGAATGTCATCAATATAGAACTGATGGAAATACTGTTTCCAGTTATTCACCCAGTCTACATCCTCTGTCTGTGATTCTTCAATCGTACATTCCCCTACATTCAGGTAACTTCTCATCTCTTCCAATTCCTGTCTGACTTTCAGTAACAGTTCCTGTTTGTCTACATCTTCGTCCAGATAGAATGTCAGATATGCACATCCATCATCTTCCGGTATATCCGGCAGGATGTCTACGAACATCTGCTCTGTGTCAGACTGGGTGAGCGGAATCTTGTCCTCGATCTGCACTCCCTCGATTCCAAGATCAGCAAGCATGCTGCTGACGATATCTTCTGCCTCTGTCGTTGTCTTCAGACGAAACTGATTCCATTTCATATAATTTATTCTCCTTTATGTCATCTTATATTTTTTACGTTCATTCATCGTATATGCTGCTCTTATATGCGTTATATCCGCAATCATCCCAGTATCCATATACATTGTTTATTCTAACACCTGTGCCGTTTAAAGTAAATGTACTTCTTTTGTTAAAACTCCGTTAAGAAATTAACGTATTCTGTTCAGACCGTGTTAAGATCCATCCGTTTCTCTTTATCTTCTTACCAAAAGTCCATACAATGTACCCGGAAGCAAAATTCCACATCATATATAACATCAATATATAAAAACATTGACAAGGAGGACTTTGACTTATGAATATTGGTATTTTAATTCTTATGATCATCGGCGGAGGTGTCGGCGTACTGTCGTCTCTTTATATTGCACTCAGTTTTCCGGCAGTCATTATCTGGAAAATTTTCCGTAAGATCCGCCACGGATATAAACTTACATATTAAATTTTAACCATTATTTTACGGCAGTGTTCAGATCCTGTTCGATCTCATCCATTTCGGACAGGATCTCTTCCTGTTGTTTGTCAAATAACAATTTCTTATTGTACTGATAATACTTGTCGCAGTCATTTTCCCTCAGGAACTGGATACTGTAATAATTCGTGTTAAGCTCTGTCACGAAAGAGACCATCTCCTGACTGTCTCCAAATGCAGCTTCCATGAACTCAAATGCATGTTCCAGCGCAGCAAGTGTATGCTCTGTCAGTTCTTCCCGCCCTGCCACTTCATTGCCAAACAATTCCTTTACACGTTCAAATGCTGCTTCTCCATCCAGATGTTCCTCTTTCGTAAGCTGTTCATAGGATTCCAGCGTATCCAGTACCTGTTTGCGTACATGATCTTCCTGCTTTGTCATCTGCTCTTCTTTCCGGAGTTTTTCGTACTTGTCCCTCGCTTCACAGACTACAAGATCGATCTGCAGATTGGATCTTAATAACTTCAGATATTCATATAAGATCGTCACAAACCGGTCTTTCAGGAAATAATCTTTAAAGCAAGTTCCCAGTCTTCCGATCAGCATGTTAACTACACTGAGACGCTCATCAAATGCTGCATACTGCAGTCTTTCCAAGGTGTCCTTTGTGTAGACACCTTCAATGATCTTCTCAAGTCCGTAATCTTTCTTGTATTTTCTGTACAGTTCCAGATAATTCGCAAAATCCTTTGCAATCTTCCAGTGCTGGATATACTGATGAACGACCTCTCTGTCTGCTTTCTTTCCCAGCTTCTCATATGTCTTCAGAAGCTGGGAAAGATCTTCCCATCCTCTGGCCGTTGCAAAGACTCTTCCGTCCACGGTCGTCTCCATGCGATAGAAATAATCTCTGCGGATTTCCAGATATGCAAGGATTGCCGGATGGATATCTGCCTGATATGCGTATTCTTTCCAGACATCATAGTTCACATCCACATCGATCTTCTTGATGCGGTCAAGTGTCACCACATCAAAATCGCGGACCGACTTATTATATTCCGGCGGATTGCCTGCCGCCACGATGATCCAGCCTTCCGGGATCTTCTGATTACCAAACATCTTACACTGCAGGAACTGCAGCATCGTCGGTGCCAGCGTCTCGGATACACAGTTAATCTCATCGATAAAAAGAATCCCTTCTTTTAATCCGGTCTCTTCCACCTTATCGTATATTGAGGCAATAATCTCACTCATCGTATATTCGGTAACGGAATATTCTTTTCCGCTATATACTTTCTTTTCAATAAATGGCAGTCCCACCGCACTCTGTCTGGTGTGGTGCGTAATCGTATATGCCACCAGCGCCACTTTACACTCTTTGGCCACCTGCTCCATCACCTGGGTCTTTCCGATCCCCGGAGGCCCCATCAAAAGAATCGGTCTCTGTCTGATCTGTGGAATCATATAATCCCCGAACTCATCTTTGGCAAGATATGCCTCGATGGAATCTTTGATTTCTTTCTTTGCTCGCTTTATATCCATTTATTTTCTTTCCTCCATGTATTTCAACATTTCCTTAAAAGTCCTGTCCTTCTTCCAGAATGATCTTGATCGCCCATGGCGGGACATCCACGTCCTCATATTCTTCCTCCATGAACACAAATGCCGTCTCGTAGACCGGGCGCTTTGCCGGATAGATCCCTCGTCCGTCCGTAAAATAGATCATCCCCCGCAGATGTTCAAAGGTATGCTGCCGGATCATTTCGTCCACATAGGCAAATGCCGGGCGGAAATCCGTTCCGCCTTCGCCCTTTAATTCTAACTTCTCCATATAAGATTTCAGTTCTTCCTCACAGGTGATCTTCTGATCTGTCTGGATCTGATCATCACACTGTATGATATGAATATTCACCTTCCGAAAAAAACTGTCGTTCTCACTCAACACACCGTATGTCTCTTCCAGAAACTTCCTCACCAGTTCTCCGGAGCACGACATTGATGTATCGATCACAATCACAAATTCTTCGACCTTCTGGACTTCCTTCCACTCCTGCGGCTCAATCAATGGCATATTCCCATACAACGACAAACCATAGCTGTAGAAATTATAATCAAACGAATCCGGGTCTACCGTCATCTCTTCTTTTAAAACCGAAAACTTCCGTAAGAATTCCCGGTAATCCATCCTTTCCCGGTTCTCGACCTTCACCTGATTGATCAGACCGCCCGAACTTTCCGATGCTTCTTTGGAAAATGTCTCCATCTCCGTCTCCATACGTTCGCTGATGTCCTGCCACTGATTCTCGATCTGGCTCTGCTTCTTCTTATCCTCATCTTTCGGCCAGTAGCTGTGATCGTCCACACGGAAGTCTGACTCTAACTGTCCAAGCTTCGTTTCCGAAAATTCTTCTTTCTTCAGCACTTCATATACCCGTTCTGCCGTCAGTGTTTTCATTTCCTTCTTCAGCATCCGGTACATCTCTCTTCTCGGAAGAGACCTGGCCTTCATCACACAGCGGTACTGAAGCCCGTCGATGATGGATTCTACCACAATGTCACAGGCCAGATGATAAATCCGCTCTTCTCTTCCCTTTCTCCGGAGCATATGCCGGAAGATACCATGCAGTACCAGATGCAGATAGATCCGGTTCACCATAACGCGGTCTTCCCGGAACAATCCCCCCAGATACTGCGGATCATAATAAAGGTACAGTCCATCCGTTCCCATGCCGTCCACACCAGTATCCGGTATAAATGGCATGCACGACAATGCAACGTCCAGGAAACGCATCTTCATATAAAGCTCATTTCTTGCCGTGATCAGGATCTTTCGGCTGACAGACTCCATACGCTCCTGCATGGCAGTTGACTGTGACACAGCCTCTGGTTCTGTTGTTTCTTTCTTTATTTCTTCATTTTTTATACGTCTCTTCGTATCTGCCATATGATTTTCCGCTTTTTCTCCTTACAATTCAAACGTCTTTTTCTTCTTCGGGAACAATTCTTTTCTGACATCCATAAGCACACTCAGACTTTCCGTCCTGTTCCCCTCTGCCGCTACATCCATACCTTTCTGTAAAGACGGTTCACTCCACAGCTTCTTCTGCTCCAGGAACCGGATTCCTTCTATATCTTCTCTCTTTACCAGATACGCTGCCACCGTTTCCATATGCTCCTGTATGTATGTTTCATAGACCGTTTTATTCTTCTCCAGCAGTTCCACCGGGAAACGCAGTCGGTCCAGTGCAAGCTCCACTGCCGTCTCTTCCGTATCCTCTGCAACCGTATGATAGAACATCTCATCGTATTTCTTATAATCTAATTCCCGGTTATAAAAGCACTGGCGGTAGTATCCTCCCGCACCATGATGGTGTGTCTCAAGAATCCTTGCAGGGGTGTTCTCAACCGCCTCTTCATAGTGTTCCGGAAATAGAATCCGAACTTCCCGCAACCATTCATCTGTACTGTTTTTTTCTGCGCAACATCTCCAACTGTATCCGTATAAGCTTACACGGATCTGATAACGCATCTCTTCTACAATGGATTTCAGACAGCTCTTCTTGCCCTCACGGAAATATATCTCCACTTCTTCCAGACGACACCCCGTCAATGCACCGCCACCCATATCGAGCAGTTGATTTCCCAGAATCAGTTTTTTCAGGTTCCTGCACCGGTAGAATGCGTAACGACCGACTTCTTTTAACGCTTCCGGCAGCCAGATCTCTTCCACTTCCAGATTCCTGGCAAATGCATAATCATCCAGTGCAGTCACATTTTCTCCTTCTATCTCATCCGGCAGGACCACACAACTGTCTGCTCCATAATATTTGGTGATCATCATACCCTTCGCTGTCATTTTATATCTGATCTCCGCAGTGATCAGATTATCCTGCTTTTTATTCTTTACATCTTCATTTATTTTTGCATCCATATTCCATTCAATTCCGTCCCTTTTTCTTTCTTCCCTATACTACTATGATTCCCTGCTATTTGCAAGGCAGGTCATAACTTTGTATTTGCTGCATATATATGAACAAATGATTCTAGCGGAGTTCTTATGTCCCGGTTACATAATTACAAACCATTGATCCTCTTATTCTTCTTTTCATTCTGTTTCTTTGCAGGCGGACAGATTGCCCGGATCTTTCCGCCTACGTCTGTCAAAACAGATGATAAAAGTTCATCCGGTAATGCAGCTTCCTCCGGCACAGTTCCGACAGCCTCGACTTCCGGCAATCCCCTCTCCACGATTCTGCCGGCTGCCGAAAACTGGGGTCTAAGCTTTCAGGAGGAAGGCAAAGTTCCTGTCGGTAATGCATCTTTCGATGAGCTTCAGCAATATCACGCCTACTATGCACAAAAGACGGATAAAAAAGTCATCTATCTCACTTTTGACTGCGGCTATGAAAACGGAAATACACCGGCTATCTTGAATGCTTTAAAACGGCACAACGTTCAAGCCACATTTTTTGTTGTCGGAAACTTTCTGCGTGATAATCCGGAACTGATAAAGCAGATGTTAAAAGGAGGCCATACCATCGGCAATCATACTTTCCATCACCCCGATATGTCCCAGATTGCAACAAAGGAGACATTTTCCAGAGAACTTAAGAGTGTAGAAACTCTGTATAAAGATATCACAGGCAAATCCATGACCCGCTTCTACCGGCCGCCACAGGGAAAATACAGTACTGAAAATCTGCAGATGGCAAAAGACATGGGGTATCATACCTTCTTCTGGAGTCTTGCCTACGTTGACTGGCTGGCCGACGCGCAGCCATCCAAAGAAGAAGCCTTTGACAAGCTTCTCGGACGGATCCATCCGGGTGCCATCGTGCTGCTGCATAACACCTCCAGTACCAATGGTGAGATTCTGGATGAGCTCCTTGGAAAATGGAAGGAGATGGGGTATACATTTTCTACACTCAAAAAGCTTGTCAAGAACACTTGAAAATAAAAAATAAACCGGTTTGCTTCCATCAATTTCTTTCTGATTTCTGCAAACCGGTTCATTCTATTCATCCTATTTTAATCGAGATCAATCACATCCATTTTGAATGTATCATCCATTTCCGCATGACTTCTTCTCTTTTCCGGATGATTACTCAAAAGATCTGCTGTCGCATCGAACAGATCTTCATCATCATAACCTGCTCCGAACATATCATAATCATCATCTTCCGAATAATAACCTTCAAAGTTGTCAAACGCTTCTTCATCCAGAGGTGTAAATGCTTCAAAATCATTGGTATCCTCCAGATTGATCTTCTTAACAGGTTTACGGATTGCCGGACCTGTCTCATCTAAGGCACGGACACCTTTGGATGGTTTCTTTTCTCTTTCAGGTTCTGTACGCCTTGCTGGCTTTTTCTGCCTTGCTGATTGTTTCTTAGCAGGCTTGTGTTCCATTGCTTTAGCAATATTTTCTGTCACCCATGGATCCTCATCATCGAAATCATCCTCATAATCTTCAAATTCGTCTTCTCCATAGTCAAATCTTGACGTTTTCTTTACAGCTGCTGGTTTTTTAGCTGTCTTTTTATTTTTCTTCTTCTCTTTATTTACTTTTTTCGCAGCTTTTTTCTGAATCTTCTTCTCTGCTTCTTCCTCATCCATATCAATTCCATATTCGTCATACAGATCATCTAATTCAAGATCTCTATAATGAAGTTTTACAGAAGTAATAATTACTACGATCAGCAGTACTGCAAAAAGAACAAGTGCAATAATTACTACGATATCCAAAAAACTATCTACAAAATTTAAAATTTTTCCCCAGATTCCTTTTCCGTTATTGACAGTAAAATCTGACGTTGAAGATGTTCCTGATGATGGCGAATATTTCTGGTACGTACCATCTGTTGTATCATAACGGTATGTTGTCTTTTCTCCATCCGAATTCATCGCATAGACAATATAATATTCCGCATTCTTTGTATCCTGCCATGTATCAAACTCTTTTCCGCTTAATGTAAGTGATGTCTTCTGATACTGGCTTGGCAATGAGATATTTCCGTCATCAGCCAAAGGAATAATATATCTGCCCTTTGCAACCTCTATTACTTCAAGAGGAGCGAATTTTCCGGTATCACTGTCATACAGATAAAAATCCGCATCTCCTCCGTTTTCAGGTGTAAGATACATTGCAAGTGCACCACTTGATTCCTGCTTAATAATCTGATGATCTGTTCCTTCAAATTTCAACGCATCTCTTACAAAACCATCAGGAATAATCGTATCCGAAAAATCATCCGTTACGATATATTTTGATTTTCCAATCTTAACCTCTGTTCCACCAGCAGCCGAACTGGTATCTTCTTTCTGAATCAGCGATTTATCGCCTTCTGCTATGCTGACAGATGAAGAACCTGACGTAATCTCCAATGCAACTCCATTGCTATCAATTCCATCAACCTTAGCAACTTCTACCGATGTTGTTCCCTCATCCAATGCCTGGAATTTTAAATTGAATTCCATCGTTGTTCCGGCATTTTCATCATTTCTTGATATTGTAATTGTTCCGTCTCCACCTGTAGCATCATCACCACTGATGAAGCGCAGCTTTGTTTTATCATAGCTTAATGTTGCCTGAATTGTATTTAACGCTTTCGCAGATGACACCTTTGCCGTTACATCTACCTCTTCTCCGACACTGGTCTGCGGATCAGAAAATCTGAATTCTGCTGCGGTTGCACTTGCCACACATGTCATTCCAACACACAACATACACATCAAACATCACACATGGCTGCACTCAGCACACACACACCAAACACACACACAACACCCACACAAAGATTGGTATGGTCACTCTTACTTTACTGACAAG
>SKEU01001398.1_pt1 | contig 12016 bp, 5 predicted proteins | sample 4819571 | NCBI WGS metagenome assembly SKEU01 (sample SAMN11008801, study PRJNA524170) | human gut metagenome | biome: Human fecal sample; material: Feces; isolation source: fecal sample from pouch patient p8, p16 | host: Homo sapiens | place: Israel: Tel-Aviv | collected 2015-06-23
GTCTCGAAAACGTGATTTGCAAGCCGAATCTTGCCGAAAGGCTTGTAAGCTCCTGCATCGTATCCTGAATATGAACATCGTCTCCGTCTCGGTCGGCAAAGCTCTCTTTGACAAGATGACGGCGGTTTGATGTTGCGTATATCGCTATGTTTTTGGCCCTGCCGTTTACGCTGCCCTCCAAAATAGCCTTCAGCGCACCGAAGTCCTCATCGTTTTTGGTGAAGCTCAAATCATCTATAAATATTATGAATTTAAGCGGATTGCCAGATATTCTGTCCATTATGTCCGGCAGGGAATAGAGCTGATTTTTCTTAACCTCGATAAGTCTCAAACCGTCATCCTTAAATTCGTTCGCTATTGCTTTTACGGTACTGCTCTTACCGCTTCCGGCGTCGCCGTATAAAAGAACATTATTGCACGGTTCTCCCTTTAAAAGAGCCTTTGTGTTATCAATTACCTCGCTGCGCTCGCGCTCGTAACCGGAAAAATCTGAAAGTTTTTGCGTGTCGGGGTATTTAACAGGCACAATATCACCGTTTTTAATGATAAAGACGTGGTATTTTGCCCATATGCCGTATCCGGTTTTGGATATGTTTTTTATTCTGGAGAGATAAATGCTTTTTATATCGGCTTTTTCGGTAGTCCAGCCGGGGAGAGACTCATTTTCGAGGCGCAGGCTCTTTTTAACATCGTCCGAACGCACGGCCGCCAATTCGTTAAGCGTGTCAAGCTCCATATTCAGAGCCTCGTCATAATGGCTGCCGAGCTTTTTGTGACCATACTTTAATATGTAAGCGTTTTCGTCCTCAAGAACGGCGTTTAAAACATATTTTGAAAAATTATCGGTTTCCGCAAACAGCTTCGAGAGAAAATCGGCATATAAGTAAACCTCTTCTTTTTCGCTCTTTTGTTCATCGGCAAGCTCGGTGAACGACTTGATGACATCGTCATTTAACAGATTTCTGAAAATGACAAGAGAAAAGAGCTTGTGCGAAAGCTCTTCAAAATTCAACATAATACAATAACATCTCCGAAAATAATCAAAAAAGACTTGACATATGCCATTGACAAGCATATAATAATAAACTGCTATAAAATGGAAGCATATGCTCTTGTCGTTTTTTTGTATTAGTAGTTTATCACAAAAAATCAATTAAATCAATAGCATATCACAATCAATTATTATAGTAATCTCCCGCCGGGTTGCAATTTGTCAATACCCTTGATTTTTGCGGTCGGCGTTTGGAATAATTTTGCGAACGGAGAGTGATAAGCCCTATGGTGAATGTCAAACCAGTAAAACTCGGAAGAAACACACGCATGAGCTTTTCTAAAATCAATGAGGTAATGGAGATGCCCAACCTCATCGAGGTACAGAAAAATTCCTATCAATGGTTTCTTGACGAAGGTCTGAAGGAAGTATTCCGCGATGTCGCAGATATTACGGACTATTCCGGCAACCTTGTTTTGAGCTTTGTCGATTACAGAATGGACGATGCTCCCAAATATACCGTCAAGGAATGTAAAGAGAGGGACGCGACATATGCTGCTCCTTTAAGAGTTACTGCAAGGCTGCTCAACAAAGAAACGGGCGAAATTAAAGAAAGCGAAGTCTATATGGGCGATTTCCCGCTCATGACAGACAGCGGTACCTTCGTAATCAACGGTGCGGAGCGCGTTATCATTTCGCAGCTTGTCCGTTCTCCCAGCGTGTACTACGGTATGACGCATGATAAAACGGGTAAAGAGCTCTACTCGACTACCGTTATCCCCAACAGAGGCGCATGGCTCGAGTACGAAACTGACCAGAACGACCTGTTTTATGTAAGAATTGATAAGAACAGAAAGATTTACATCACTACCTTTATCAGAGCACTCGGACTTTCCTCAAACGAAGAGATACTTGACTTTTTCGGCTATGACGAGAGAATCAAGGCTACTCTCGAAAAGGATACTACCATAAATACCGAGCAGGCTCTTATCGAAGTATACAAGAGACTGCGTCCCGGCGAGCCTCCCACACTCGAGACTGCTCAGGCACAGATTGATAATCTCTTCTTCGATCCGCACAGATATGACCTTTCAAGAGTAGGTCGCTATAAATACAATAAAAAGCTTGCAATCTCCGCTCGCATAGCCGGCTTCAAGGCTGATGAACCGATTATCAGCAATCTTACCGGTGAGATACTTGCGGAGCCGGGCGAAACCATAACCCCCGAGCTTGCTTACAGAATAGAGCAGGAGGGCGTTAATACCGCTGTTATAGTAACCCCGGAGGATAAGACCGTTAAGGTCTATTCAAACGGTATGGTTGACATCGGCGAGTATGTTCCCATGTTCACAGAGGCTGAGCTTGAGGATATCGGTATTAACGAGAAGGTACGCTTTACCGTGCTTCAGGAAGTGCTTGAAAAGTGCGGCGACGATAAGGATGCACTTTCCGAAGAGCTTTCGGCTCGTTGCGACGACCTTATTCCGAAGCATATCATAATTGATGATATAATGGCTTCTATCAACTACCTCAACTGCATTGCGGACGGCGTAGGTACAACGGATGACATAGACCATCTCGGCAACCGTCGTATCCGTTCCGTCGGCGAGCTTCTTCAGAATCAGTTCAGAATAGGCTTTTCCAGAATGGAGAGAGTTGTAAAAGAAAGAATGACTCTTCAGGCGCAGGAGCCCGATAAGGTAACTCCCGCCGCTCTGATAAATATTCGCCCCGTTATGGCGGCTATAAAAGAGTTCTTCGGTTCGTCTCCGCTTTCTCAGTTCATGGATCAGACAAACCCCCTCGCAGAGCTTACTCATAAGAGAAGACTTTCCGCTCTCGGTCCCGGCGGTCTTTCACGTGACCGTGCAGGCTTCGAGGTTCGTGACGTTCATTACAGCCACTACGGCCGTATGTGCCCCATAGAGACCCCCGAAGGACCGAACATCGGACTTATCTCTTATCTTGCAACCTTTGCAAGAATCAATAAATACGGCTTTATCGAGGCTCCGTTCCGCCGCATAGATAAGGAAACGGGAACGGTGCTTGATGAGGTCACCTATATGACCGCAGACGTCGAGGATAACTACATGGTAGCTCAGGCTAACGAGCCTCTCGACGAAAACGGCAAATTCAAGCGCAAAAAGGTCAATGCCCGTTATCGTGACGAGTTTATGGAGATTGAGGCTTCGGAAGCCGACTACATGGACGTATCGCCGAAGATGGTAGTTTCCGTTGCAACCGCAATGATTCCTTTCCTTGAGAACGACGACGCAAACCGTGCACTTATGGGTTCAAACATGCAGAGACAGGCGGTTCCGCTTCTCACAACCGAGTCTCCTATAGTAGGAACCGGTATGGAATACAAGGCGGCGGTCGATTCGGGCACCGTAGTTCTCGCAAAGCGCGCCGGTACCGTAACCAAGGCTGATGCGGAAACTGTTGAAATCACTACGGATGACGGTTCGGTTGACCATTATGACATAATCAAATTTATGCGTTCTAACCAGGGGACATGCATAAATCAGCGCCCGATAGTTTCCGAGGGCCAAAAGGTTGAGGCTCATGAGGTTATAGCCGACGGTCCTGCAACCTCGAACGGCGAAATTTCGCTCGGTAAGAATGCGCTTATCGGCTTTACCACTTGGGAAGGCTACAACTACGAGGATGCTGTTCTTATCAACGAAAAGCTTGTCCGCAACGATGTTTATACTTCAATTCATATAGAGGAATATGAGCTTGAGTCGAGAGATACCAAGCTCGGACCGGAAGATATTACGAGAGATATCCCGAACGTCGGTGAAGACGCTCTTTCCGACCTTGACGAAAACGGCATAATCCGTATCGGTGCCGAGGTTCACTCGGGCGATATACTTGTCGGTAAGGTAACGCCTAAGGGCGAGACGGAGCTTACCGCCGAGGAGAGACTTCTCCGCGCAATATTCGGCGAAAAGGCAAGAGAGGTTCGCGATACTTCCCTTCGCGTACCGCACGGCGAATACGGTATAGTAGTAAACGTCGAAGTGTTTACAAGAGAAAACAGCGACGAGCTCAGCCCCGGCGTTAATAAAGTAGTACGCTGCTACATCGCTCAGAAACGTAAGATTTCCGTCGGCGATAAGATGGCAGGCCGTCACGGTAACAAGGGTGTTGTTTCAAGAATACTTCCGCAGGAGGATATGCCGTTCCTTGATGACGGTACTCCGCTTGACATTCTTCTTAACCCCCTCGGCGTACCCTCCCGAATGAACATCGGTCAGGTGCTTGAGGTTCATCTCGGCTTTGCTTACCGCAAGCTCGGTCAAAAAATCGCAACGCCGGTATTTGACGGTGCGCATGAATCCGATATTCGCGAGGCTCTTAAAGAGGCAGGCTACCGTGAGGACGGTAAGTCGATACTTACCGACGGCAGAACGGGTGAAAAGTTTGACAACCCCATAACCGTAGGCGTTATGTACTTCCTTAAGCTCCACCATCTTGTTGACGATAAGATTCACGCAAGAAGCACAGGTCCGTATTCACTCGTTACCCAGCAGCCCTTGGGCGGTAAAGCTCAGTTCGGCGGTCAGCGTTTCGGTGAGATGGAGGTTTGGGCCCTTGAGGCTTACGGCGCAGCTTATACTCTTCAGGAAATTCTCACCGTTAAGTCGGACGATGTTGTGGGCCGTGTAAAGACTTACGAGTCGATAGTCAAGGGTCTCAACGTTCCGAAGCCCGGTATTCCGGAGTCGTTCAAGGTTCTCATTAAGGAACTTCAGTCGCTTGCTCTTGACGTCAAGGTTCTTGACGCAAATAACGAGGAGATTGACCTTAAACAGACCTACGACGACGATGATGTTACTCCTACGATGGCTGACAACGAAGCATTTTCAGAGGTCAACGACGCTTCTTATGATGACGGTTATATTCCTGATAGAGAAGAAGACGCCGACGAATACGAGAATGACGATTATACAAGCGATTCCGAAGACGGTTTTGATTCGGATGACCTCAATGACGAGGATTTCTGATTTCACGTTTCGCAGATTTCTGAAAATTAATGGAAGAAAGGTAAAGAGCCAATGGAAAATATAACCTTTGAATCAATAAAAATCGGTCTTGCTTCACCCGAACAGATCAGAGAGTGGTCTTACGGCGAGGTCAAAAAGCCCGAAACCATAAATTATCGTACCTTAAAGCCCGAGCGCGACGGACTTTTCTGCGAAAGGATATTCGGACCCACAAAGGACTGGGAGTGCCATTGCGGAAAATACAAGAGAATTCGCTATAAGGGTAAAATATGCGAGCGCTGCGGAGTTGAGGTTACCAAATCCAAGGTAAGACGTGAGAGAATGGGCCATATCGAGCTTGTCGCTCCCGTTTCGCATATTTGGTATTTCAAGGGTATCCCGTCAAGAATGGGACTTATCCTTGACATTTCTCCGAGAGAGCTTGAAAAGGTCCTCTATTTCGCAAAATATATTGTCACCGATCCCGGTGATACAGAGCTTAAAAAGAAGCAGATACTCTCCGAAAAAGAGTATCTCGATATGAGAGAGAAGTATGAGGATGACTTCAAGGCCGGTATGGGCGCCGAAGCCATCAAAGAGCTTCTCTGCGAAATCGACGTTGACGCGCTTACCGAGCAGCTCCGTGAGGAGCTCTCCGAGGCGTCGGGTCAGAAGAAAGCAAGAATACTTAAAAGACTTGAAGTCGCCGAAGCATTCAAGCTTTCCGGTAACCGTCCCGAATGGATGATTCTCGACGTTATTCCGGTAATTCCGCCCGATATCCGTCCTATGGTACAGCTCGACGGCGGCAGATTTGCAACGTCGGACCTCAACGATCTTTACAGACGTGTTATAAACAGAAACAACCGTCTTAAAAGACTTCTTGAGCTCAACGCTCCCGATATAATTGTAAGAAACGAAAAGAGAATGCTTCAGGAGGCTGTCGATGCTCTTATAGACAATGGCAGACGCGGCAGACCCGTAACGGGCCCCAACAACCGTGCTCTTAAATCTCTTTCCGATATGCTTAAAGGTAAGCAGGGTCGTTTCAGACAGAACCTCCTCGGTAAACGTGTCGACTATTCCGGCCGTTCCGTTATCGTAGTAGGACCCGAGCTTAAAATGCATCAGTGCGGTCTTCCCAAGGAAATGGCACTTGAGCTGTTTAAGCCGTTCGTTATGAAACGTCTTGTTGAAACCGGCGTTGCAGGCAACATCAAGTCGGCGAGAAAAATGGTAGAGCGCGCAAAGCCCGAGGTTTGGGACGCTCTCGAAATAGTTATTAAGGATCACCCCGTTATGCTTAACCGTGCTCCCACTCTTCACAGACTCGGTATTCAGGCATTTGAGCCGGTACTCGTAGAGGGCAGAGCCATTAAGCTTCACCCGCTTGCTTGTACCGCATTCAACGCGGACTTCGACGGCGACCAGATGGCTGTTCACGTACCGCTTTCGGCAGAGGCTCAGGCAGAGGCAAGGCTCCTTATGCTTGCCGCAAATAACCTTCTCAAGCCGTCCGACGGTAAACCGGTTACCGTTCCCACACAGGATATGATACTCGGTTCTTACTACCTCACTATGGAAAAAGACGGTGAGCCGGGCGAAGGCAAAGCGTTCCTCAGCGTTGATGAGGCTACCATGGCTTACAACGAGGGCGACATCGGTCTTCATTCCAAGATTAAAATTCGTATGACCAAAGAGATAAACGGTGAAAAGGTTACTAAACTTGTTCCCACAACTCTCGGTAAAATCATATTCAACAATCCCATTCCGCAGGATCTCGGCTTTATCGACAGAAGCAATCCCGAAAACGCATTCAATCTTGAGGTTGAATTCCTTGTCGATAAGAAGGGCCTCGGCAAGATAATCGATAAGTGCATTAAAAAGCACGGCGTACACATAGCCTCCGTAATGCTTGACAGCATTAAGGCTCAGGGCTATAAATACTCAACAAAATCCGGTATAACGGTTGCCGTATGCGACGCTATAATCCCGCCGCACAAGCAAGAGCTTCTTGAAGCAGCCGAGGAAAAGGTTGACTCCATCACCGCACAGTATAAGATGGGTCTTTTGAGCAACAATGAGCGTTCAAAGAGAGTCATCAAGGTTTGGGAAGAATGCACCAATAAGGTTTCTCAGGGTATTAAAGAGAACCTCGGTAAAAACAATCCCATTTATATGATGGTTGACTCCGGTGCCCGTGGTTCGGAATCACAGCTTCGTCAGCTTGCCGGTATGCGCGGACTTATTGCAAATACGGCAGGTAAAACCATTGAGGTTCCGATTCGAGCCAATTACCGCGAAGGTCTTAATGTACTCGAATACTTCATCTCATCACGCGGTGCGCGTAAAGGTCTTGCCGATACCGCGCTTAGAACGGCTGACTCGGGTTACCTTACCCGTCGTCTTGTCGATGTTTCACAAGACGTTATAATCCGTGAAGAGGATTGCCATTGCCATGACGGTATTGAGGTTTACGATATCCACGAGGGCAAGGAAATGATTGAGACTCTCCAGGAGAGACTTACAGGCAGATTCCTTCTTGAGGATTTTGTAGACGAAAAGACCGGCGAGCTTATTATGTCCAAGGATAAGATGATGACCGAGGACGATGCAGCTAAAGTCGCAGCTATCGTTAACGCCCGTCCCAATGAAGCAGACAGAAGAATAAAGATACGTTCGCTTCTCACCTGCGAATCAGACCACGGCGTTTGCATTAAGTGCTACGGTTCGAATCTTGCGACAGGCGAGCCTGTTACCGTGGGCGAGGCTGTCGGTATCATAGCGGCTCAGTCAATAGGTGAGCCCGGTACACAGCTTACAATGCGTACCTTCCATACCGGCGGTATCGCATCAAGCCAGGATATTACACAGGGTCTTCCCCGTGTCGAGGAATTGTTTGAGGCAAGAAAGCCCAAGACTCTCGCAATTCTTGCCGAGATTGACGGCTATCTCTCATTCCGCGAAATTAAAAAGAATGAGCACATTGTCATCACCAATCCCGAGACGGCAGAAGAAAAAACCTACCTTATTCCTTACGGCTTCCGCAAGAAGTTCAACAGCGATAAGGATGAAAACGGCAACCCGATATTCATAAAGAAGGGTACCGCTCTTACAGAGGGTGCTCCCAATCCCCACGACATACTCGCCATCAACGGCGTCAATGCGGTTCATGACTACCTTATCAAGGAAGTTCAGAAGACCTATCGTATGCAGGGTGTTGATATCAATGATAAGCACATTGAGGTTATCGTTCGTCAGATGATGAGAAAGCTTAAGGTGGATGAGCCGGGTTCAACTGAGCTTCTTCCCGGAGCTACCATTGAAAAATCCGACTTCAACAAAGAGAACAAGCGCGTCAGCGCAGAGTGCGAGTCGGAGGGTAAGGAGTTTACTCCGGCCACCTGCGAACCGGTGCTTCTCGGTATCACAAAGGCTTCGCTTGCTACCGATTCCTTCCTGTCGGCGGCTTCCTTCCAGGAAACCACAAGAGTTCTCACCGATGCAGCTATCAAGGGCAAAACCGATCCTCTTATCGGCCTTAAAGAAAATGTTATTATCGGTAAGCTTCTTCCGTCCGGCACGGGTATGAAGTGTTACAGCGAGGTCGAGCTCGAAAAGACTTATTCGGATGATACTAATCCCGATGAGCCTGCAAATGAGCCCGCGTAAAAGAAAATTTAAATAAAAGCTTGACAATCAAAGGTTTTAAATGTTAAAATCTTTGATTGTGTGAGCAAAACAAACACTTTTTTAACGGAAGTGTTTGTTTTGCTGACACATTGTGTCATATTTTCAGAAGGAGGTGCAATGAATTTGCCGACATTTAACCAGCTTGTTCGCAGTGGCAGACAGACAGTTGAGAAGAAATCGAAGGCTCCGGCTCTCGGTAAGGGTCTTAACTCGAAGAAGAACGTTATGACTAACAACGCTTCTCCGCAGAAGAGAGGAGTTTGCACGGTTGTAAAGACCGACACTCCTAAAAAGCCTAACTCAGCTCTCCGTAAGCTCGCCAGAGTTCGTCTTACAAACGGAATCGAAGTATCAGCTTATATTCCCGGCGTAGGTCACAATCTTCAGGAGCACTCAGTTGTTCTTATAAGAGGCGGGCGTGTTAAGGATCTCCCCGGTGTTCGTTACCATATTGTCCGCGGTACACTTGATACTCAGGGCGTTACGGGCAGAATGCAGAGCCGTTCAAAGTACGGTGCTAAGAGACCCAAGGCAGCTAAAAAGGCGTAATTTCGCCGACTATTTAAAGACAGAATCTACTTGCAAGGTTTTAAGTCCGTGCAGGGTGTATATATATTTCTTATATTATGCCTCTTGCATTGACACCACGGGGTTTTGTCACCGAGTACCTATGATATCATTATAATTATGAAGGAGGGAAGCGAAGTGCCAAGAAGAGGCCAGATAGCAAAACGTGATGTTTTGCCGGATCCGCTTTACAATTCAAAGCTTGTAACCAGGCTTATCAACAGCGTTATGTATGACGGTAAAAAGGGCGTAGCTCAGAAAATCGTTTATGACGCATTTAACATTATCGCTGAGAAGACGGGTAAGGAACCGTTGGAGGTATTTGATGCCGCAATGGAAAATGTTATGCCCGTTCTCGAGGTTAAGGCTCGCCGCGTAGGCGGTGCTACCTATCAGGTCCCGATCGAGGTTCGTCCCGAAAGAAGACAGACCTTAGGTCTTAGATGGATCACTCTCTATGCTCGTCAGCGTTCCGAGAGAACTATGAAGGAAAGACTTGCAAACGAGATAATGGATGCCGTAAATGAAACAGGTTCGGCATTCAAAAAGCGCGAAGACACTCACAAGATGGCAGAAGCAAACAAAGCTTTTGCTCATTTCAGGTGGTAAGCTTACTAATATTTATGTTACCGTATTTATACGGTTATGGAGGATGTTATGCCAAGAAAGGTCACTCTTGAAAAAACAAGAAATATTGGTATAATGGCGCATATCGACGCCGGTAAAACAACTACCACAGAGCGTATATTGTTTTACACGGGTGTAAACCATAAAATCGGTGAGACCCACGACGGCGACGCTACCATGGACTGGATGGCGCAGGAGCAGGAGAGAGGTATAACCATCACTTCCGCTGCAACTACTTGTTTCTGGAAAAACCATCGTATCAATATTATCGACACTCCCGGCCACGTTGATTTCACTGTTGAAGTTCAGCGTTCGCTTCGTGTACTTGACGGTTCGGTTACCGTTTTGTGCGCAAAGGGCGGTGTTGAGCCTCAGTCTGAAACCGTTTGGCGTCAGGCTGACGAATATCATGTTCCGCGTATGATTTACGTCAATAAGATGGATATCATGGGTGCGGACTTTTACCATGTTCTTGACATGGTAGACGAGCGTTTCAAATGTAACCCCGTGCCGATTCAGCTCCCCATCGGTTCTGAAGACACATTCAAGGGTATCGTTGACCTCGTAGAAATGGATGCCGAGATTTATTATGATGACCTCGGTAAAGACGTAAGACGTGAGCCTATCCCCGACGATATGAAGGAGCTTGCCGAGAAGTATCGTGCAAAGCTTATCGAGCATGTCGCAGATCAGGACGACGAGCTTATGGAAAAATACTTCAACGGCGAGGAATTCACCGTTGAGGAAATCAAGAGAACTATCCGTAAATCAACTATCGAGAATAAAATGGTTCCGATAACTTGCGGTACCTCTTACCGCAACAAGGGCGTACAGCCTCTTCTCGATGCAATAGTTGATTATATGCCGGCTCCTACGGATGTCCCGGCTATAAAGGGTGTAAACCCCGATACAGACGAAGAGGAAGACAGACATTCTTCGGATTCGGAGCCGTTCTCGGCCCTCGCATTCAAGATTGCCACCGACCCCTATGTCGGTAAGCTCTGCTTCTTCAGAGTTTATTCGGGTACTCTGACTGCCGGCTCAACCGTTTACAACTCCGTTAAGGACGACGACGAGAGAATGGGCCGTATACTTCAGATGCACGCTAACCACAGAGAAGATATCGACTGCGTTTACGCAGGTGATATAGCAGCTGCCGTAGGTCTTAAGAACACTACGACAGGTGATACTCTCTGCGATGAGAAGCACCCGATAATTCTTGAATCAATGAAATTCCCGGATCCCGTTATCCGTGTAGCAATCGAGCCTAAGACCAAAGCAGGTCAGGAAAAGATGGGTATCGCTCTTCAGAAGCTTGCAGAAGAGGATCCTACCTTTAAGTGCTATACCGATGAAGAGACCGGTCAGACCATCATCGCCGGTATGGGTGAGCTTCATCTGGAGATCATTGTCGACCGCCTGCTCCGTGAGTACAAGGTCGAGGCGAATGTCGGCGCTCCTCAGGTCGCCTACAAGGAGACCATCACCAAGGCTGTCGATCAGGATACCAAGTACGCCCGTCAGAGCGGTGGTAAGGGTCAGTACGGTCACGTCAAGATCCATGTCGAGCCCAACGAGTCCGGCAAGGGTTACGAGTTTGTCAACGCCCTCGTCGGCGGCGCGATCCCCAAGGAATACGTTCCCGCGATCGATGCCGGTATTCAGGGCGCCATGCTCTCCGGTGTTCTCGCCGGTTACCCGGTCGTCGACGTCAAGGTCACCCTGTACGACGGCTCTTATCACGAGGTGGACTCCTCTGAAATGGCGTTTAAGATCGCCGGCTCCATGGCCTTCAAGGAGGCCTGCCGCAAGGCTGGCCCGACGCTGCTGGAGCCCATCATGAAGGTCAGTGTCATCGTGCCCGATGAGTACATGGGCGACGTCATCGGCGACCTCAACTCGCGCCGTGGTCAGATCCAGGGCTTCGAGGCCCGCAGCGGCGCGCAGCAGATCGACGCTTTCGTTCCTCTGGCTGAGATGTTCGGCTACGCGACTGACCTCCGCTCCTGCACGCAGGGCCGCGGCCAGTACACGATGGAGCCCGCGCATTATATCGAGATCCCGAAGAACATTCAGGAGAAGATCATCAACCAGCGCACGAACCGCGCCTGATAAAAAGGTATTGCAAAATACCGCGTTTTACGGTAAA
>SKEU01001401.1_pt1 | contig 12003 bp, 8 predicted proteins | sample 4819571 | NCBI WGS metagenome assembly SKEU01 (sample SAMN11008801, study PRJNA524170) | human gut metagenome | biome: Human fecal sample; material: Feces; isolation source: fecal sample from pouch patient p8, p16 | host: Homo sapiens | place: Israel: Tel-Aviv | collected 2015-06-23
GTATTATCTCGTGTTATTTATGGTACTCAATTATCTTTGTTCATGGGCGTAACCATTGTTGTAATCATGGTTAGTATTGGTACGATTATCGGTGCTGCAGCAGGCTATTTTGGCGGTAAAGTTGAAATGGTTCTTATGCGTTTAGCAGACATCATGTTATCATTCCCTGGTATCGTATTGGCTATTGCTATTGCTGGTATTCTAGGTGGTAGCATTGTAAATACGATTTTAGCCTTATCTGTTGTAGGTTGGGCAAAATATGCTCGTATTGTACGTTCTATGACGCTCAAGGTGCGCGGTGAGGAATATGTAACGGCTGCTGTTATGATGGGCGCATCTACGACGGCCATCATCAGACGTCATATCATTCCTAATATTATGCCTCTCGTTATTACAACAGGTGCATTAGATATCGGGGCTATCATGATTGAGGTAGCAGGTTTATCCTTCCTTGGCTTTGGTGCTCAGCCACCGACTCCAGAATGGGGTCTTATGCTTAATGAGGGTCGCCAGTACTTGCAAACGAGTCCATGGCTCATGGCATTCCCTGGTATGTCCATCCTTATCGTGGTTGCTATTTTTAATCTTTGGTCCGATTCCTTACGAGATGTAGTGGATCCTAAAAACCAAGGATAAAATTGTTTTTACCTTCATAAATTTGAATCTTTATCTAGTGAAAGTTTCATTATGACTGGTAAGAAATTATGGTTTTTCCATCACAACTATTTTAGATAGTGATGATGTTAAATGTTTTTATGTTTTACATGTAGTTGTAAAAGGAGATTTTAAATGAAAAAATCTTGGAAAAAGGCCCTATTAGCAGGTCTTAGTATTGTAATGATGGGTTCCTTCATAGCTGGTTGTGGGTCTGATAATAATGGTGCTGCTAACAAAGATGTATTAAAAGTAGGCGTTACTAACTTCGCATCCACATTAGAACCTACAGAAAACTTCTTCGCATGGGTTGTAATGCGCTATGGTGTAGGCGAAACATTGGCTAAGTTTGACGAACAAATGAAACCTCAACCATGGATTGCATCTAAATGGGAAGTATCCCCAGACCATAAAACGTGGACTTTCACAATCAATGATAAGGTGAAATTCTCCAATGGTAAAAAAGTTGATGCTGCAGCTGTAAAAGCATCTATCGAACGGGCTTTTGAAAAATCCAATCGTGCAAAAACATTCTTCGAATATGACTCTATGGAAGCTAATGGTCAACAATTAGTTATTCATACAACAAAAGAATATCCTAATATGCCTGGCCTTTTAGCGGATCCGTTGTTCCTAATCGTTGACGTTCAATCTGAAAAAGATGGCCGTAACTTTGCCAAGGAAGGTCCTATCGGTACAGGTCCATACGTAGTTAAATCTTTCACAAAAGATCGTGCTGAGATGGCTGCTAACGAAAACTATTGGGATGGTACAGTACCATTTAAAACTGTAGAAATTCCTTCCATCGATGACCCTAATACTCGCGCTATGAGCTTACAATCTGGCGACGTAGATATGGCTGTTAATATCGGTGCTGGTGAAATGGGCTTATTCCAAAATAACGATAAGTTCAAGGTTGATGAAATCGCATCTCTTCGCGTAGTATTGGCTCGTATCAACCAAAAAGGTGTTCTTGGTGATGACAAAGTACGTGCTGCAGTTATTTCCGCAACAGACCGTAAAAACTATGCTGATGTATTGTTAAAAGGTACATTCATTCCTGGTTCCGCACCAATTCCACCATCCATGGACTATGGCTTCAAAGATTTGAAAGATCCTAATGCGTATAACCCTGAACGTTCTAAACAATTATTAGCAGAAGATGGTTGGAAAGATACTGATGGGGACGGCATCCTTGATAAAGATGGCAAACCATTAACATTTGACTTCGTAGTATATAATTCTCGTGCAGAATTACCACTTTATGCAGAAGCTGTTCAAGCAGACCTTAAAAAAGTGGGTATCGACATGAAAATCAAAACAGTTGACTATAACTTGATTGATAAAATGGGTCAAGATGGCGACTATGATATGCTTATCTCCAACATCGTAACTGCTAATACAGGCGATCCAATCTGGTTCTTAGCTAACTACTGGCATACTAATGTGGATGGTTCCAACCCTCAAAACGGTTCTGGTTACTCCAATCCACAAGTTGACCAATTGTTAGATGCTGCTGAAACTGAATTCGATCCTGCAAAACGTCGTGACTATGCAATTCAAATTCAACAATTATTGATGAATGATGGTGCTGCATTGTTCTTAGGTTACCCTAAAACTAATATCGTTACTGGTTCTTACTTGAAAGGTGCTGTCATGTACCCAAGTGACTACTACTGGATTACTAATAAAATTACAAAATAATAAGGAGCTATAATGGCAGAAAACATACTAACTGTAGAGAACCTTAACATCGCGTACCAAGGTGTGCCTGCTGTTATGGATGTAAACTTTACCTTGGAACGCGGTAAGGTATTGACCATTGTAGGGGAATCTGGATCCGGTAAAACTACCGTGATCCGGGCCCTCATGGGTTTATTGCCTATAGGTGGTGAGGTCACAGATGGTACAATGCTCTTTAATGGTCAAGACCTTCGCACCCTATCTAAGTCTGAATGGAGAGCTATACGTGGTAAAGACATGGCCATGATTTTCCAAGATAGTGGTAGTGCTTTAGACCCAATAGTTCGCATTGGTAAACAGTTTAGAGAATTATTTAAATCTCATATAGAAATTACCAATGATGAATGTGATCGACGAGCAATTGAGTTATTAGAATCTGTTTCTCTCCCTAATGGGGCAGATATATTGCGCCGTTATCCACATGAGTTATCCGGCGGTCAACGCCAACGTGTGGGCATTGCTATGGCATTAGCGCTGGATCCTGCGTTATTAATTGGTGATGAACCTACATCTGCTTTAGATGTAACAACACAATCTCAAGTAGTTATGCAAATGCTAGAACTTGCTAAAGAGCATAATTCTGCTATCGTAATGGTTACGCATAACCTTGGTGTAGCGGCCTATATGTCCGACTATATCATTGTTATGAAAAAGGGCCGTGTTGTTGATGCTGGCACACCGCAAGATATTTTAGAAAACCCATCTAATGAATATACGAAACAATTAAAAGATGCTGTACCAACATTGGAAGGAGGTCGTTACATTGACTAACTACGCTGTAGAATTAAAAAATGTATGTAAACGATTCCCACTTCCTACTGGTGGTGAGCTCGAAGCGTGTAAGAGTATTAATATCACCTTAGAAAAAGGCGAGTCCCTTGGGATTGTAGGGGAATCTGGCTCTGGTAAAACGACTTTGGTTCGTATGATTATGAAGATGCTGCCTATCACAGAAGGCGAGATTTATGTAGATGGTGTAGAGATTCAACATATGAACTCTGAGCAAACGAAAGAATACCGCAAGAAAATTCAAATGGTATTCCAAGATCCATCTGCAGCCTTCAATCCGCGGATGAAGGTAAAGGATATTATTCTTGAACCGTTATACAATTTTGGGCTTCTTGAAAAAGGAAAAGAAGAACAAATCGCAGGTGACTATCTTGAAATGGTAGACTTACCTCGCGAGTTCATGCATCGTTATCCTCATGAAATGTCTGGCGGCCAACGTCAACGTGTGGCCATTGCTCGTGCCATTGTACTTGAACCAGAAATTCTTGTTCTAGATGAGGCAACAAGTGCTCTAGACGTGTCTGTACAAGACTCCATCGCCTATTTACTAGCGCGTTTACAAAAAAAGAAAAACTTAACATACCTATTCATTGCTCATGATATTGCGTTCATTCGCACGATGTGTCATAAGGTAGTTGTTATGCATAAAGGTGCTGTCGTTGAAGAGCTAGATGCATTCCATTTAGCAGATGCAAAACATCCTTATACAAAGGTTCTATTGAGCTCTATCTTTGAAATTGGCAAAGATCATAAGCCACTTACTTTAGAAGAAGCGGCTGTAGAAGCATAGGACTTTAATACAACTTATCAGACCTCTCATTGTAGCAATCGCCTAGTGTATTCAACCAGAGGATTTGCTCTACTAATATGGGTAAAATACAGTAGGTACATATATAATAGCAGTTAGCTTTAGCGCTAACTGCTATTTTTGTATGTTACGTATCTATACAGATTTGCTCACATATATAAATATATCGAAAATTTTCTCAAAAATGATTGTGTTAACACTAAATATATAGTATAGTTGACTAAGCGATATACCCCTATGGGTATAATTAAAATATGCTCATATGAAATGATATACGTATACATATACATATAGAGAAAGGTTAGGTGTGTGAATGAAAGGATTACGTAAGGCGTTACTGATTGGTATGATGCTGGGTGTTACGGTCCTTGGTACTGTAGGCTGTATGAATCAATTATCCAATTCATCTAATGATGTATTAAAGGTAGGGGCTATTAGCTTTGCAGGTACATTAGAACCAACAGAAAACTATTTTAGCTGGGCTGTTGTACGATATGGTGTAGGGGAAACACTAATAAAATTTGATGATCACATGAATGCTAAACCCTGGTTAGCATCCTCTTGGAAACAAAGTGATGATAAGCTGACTTGGACTTTCACCATCAACGATAAGGTTAAGTTCTCTAACGGTAATGCTCTTACTGCTGAGGCCGTAAAGGCGTCTTTGGAACGAACCTTTGCGAAGAGTAAACGGGCAAAAACATTCTTTAATTACACTGAAATGACGGCTAATGGTCAAGAGCTCACAATTAAGACCGATAAGCCTTATTATAATTTGCCAAACTTGTTGGGGGATCCATTATTCTTGATTATGGATGTAACGGCTGAGGCAAAAGGTCGTGATATAGCCAAGGAAGGTCCTATTGGTACTGGTCCTTATGTAGTGACATCATTTACAAAAGAGCGTGCTGAGCTAGCACGGAATGATCACTATTGGGATGGCAAGCCAGGCTTTGCTAAGGTTGAAATTCCATCTATTAACGATGCCAATACACGAGCTATGGCATTGCAAGCGGGTGATGTAGATATGGCCGTTAGCATTGGACCTGGCGAATATGGTATCTTCCAAAACGATAAGAAATTTACTATTTATGAAGAATCATCTTTACGTGATGTATTCGTTCGGATGAGCCAAAAAGGCAAGCTTAAGAATGCTAATCTTCGAGCGGCCCTCATTGCCGGAGCGAATCGTGAGTCCTATGCAAAGAACCTTATGAAGGATACCTTTATTGCCGGTAAGGCTCCATTGCCACCGTCCATTGATTATGGATTCAATCAATTGCGGGATCCTAATAAATATAATGTTGAACGTGCTAAAGAATTACTTAAACGTGAAGGTTATATTGATACAAATGTTGATGGGATTGTAGATAAAGATGGTGAAAACCTAGTGCTTGATTTCTATGCCTATACATCTCGTCCTGAATTGCCATTATATGCAGAGGCATTACAAGCGGACTACAAAAAAATCGGTGTAGATTTACAAATTAAAATCATAGACTATGCTGTGATTGATACATTGGCGCAATCTGGGGATTACGATATGCTCATCTCTAGTGTAGTTACTGCTAATACTGGCCAACCTGTATGGTTCTTGAAACAATACTGGGGGACCGGTGCTGAGGCAAATGGTTCTGGATTCTCCAATCCACGTTTCGATGAATTGTTAGCTCTTGGTGAAAGTGCCAACGATCCATTAGTGCGTCGTAATGCGTTGATCAATGCACAACAATTGATGCTAGATGATTCGATAGCACTCTTCCTTGGATATCCTAAGATTAATATTGTAGGGAATAACAATATCGATGGTATTAAGATATCTTCATCTGAATACTATATCATTACAAAAGACTTAAAACGGAAATAATTTTATTATATAAACCTATAGTAATGAAACTTGTTAATATATTTTATGGTAGTTGTTGACATAGCAAAAGACGACTAGCCACGGCTAGTCCTCTTTTTGTAGTTAGTTATTTTTTCTTTTGCTCTGTTGCATCAAGTTCTGCCATATTCACGACATTTGCTTTACCAACCATTTTGTTATATTTAATAAATAGTTGTGTATATGCTTCGCCGTAGGAAGAATTGATGATGATATAGTTGCGAGCCTCTGCGACAAATTCTTTTACAGAATCTTGATACTCGCGAACTGCGTTTTGCGTTTCTGATGTTGTACCAGGTTGTAATTTGTTGATGCGTTGCGTGATTTGTTGCAAGTTTGCTTCAACCTTTTGGGTATCCGTATTTCCATCTGGATCGATAAGATCGATTGTTTGGGCCGTCATGAGATTTAACTCGATGAAGTTAACTGCATTTTCACGTTTTTCACCTTGATATTCAGTCATGCGTTCTGTATAGAGCTCATTATTACGATTATCTAAGGCTAAATCTAAAGCGTTGTATGTAGCGTAGAATTGTTCAGCTAGAGGTACATACTGTGCCGCTAACTCATCGCTACCTTTGAAATTATCTTTTTCAAAACGACGTTCTACATAGTAGGCTTGCAATTGATCCGCAACAGGAATCAATTGATCTAGCACTGCTAATACATCATTAGTTGATTGGTTTACATCTTCGTATGGAGTAGGGCTATCTTGCTTTGCAGCCTCTAATGCTGTTTTAAGATCTTTGTATTTAGGTAATGTAATCGTCGTGTTATGGGACCCATTACGTAACTCTTCAAGAGTTGGTTGTAATTGATTTGCATAGGCTACACTGTACGCGTTATATGAGTCTAATGCGACGATATAAGGTCGGATAGCGTTGATCTTGTCGTCAACGGTTGATCGATATAAAATTGTCGTTGTATTGGATGACAAGAGTGTATACACCCCGTAGATCCCACCACCGATAATAGCGACGCCAAGTATAACGGCTGCTATTAACTTGATGTACCCCTTTTTCAACTGCGCACGCTCCTTGAAAATACACTAACTCTTTTTGGATCCGTTTGGGCGGACTACGCCCCTAAGAGTAATTAGTTATATTATATCATAAACTTACGTCCCAAAAAAGACGTATAGAGTGGAGAATCATAAGGAATAGATGAAATTATGTTATGTGAACATGTATTAATATTTGTAATTAGTGATTTGTAGAGGGATAACCTTAAAAGGCTTTTACATAAACAAGCTATTCTGCATAAAAATATATTTCTCTAGACGCTGCAGCTGCGGCTGGTATAATAGCAAGTATAGTATTCATTATATGGGGAGTTTTTTATGTCAGAATCGAATCGTTTACTCAACTTTGCTACATCTTCAGAACTCATAGCAAATGGGGAAGGGCGCAATGTGCTATCTGCTATAGAAGATGGTTTGCGTAATTGTGATGAGTTTTTAATATCTGTAGCATTTATAACACCAGAAGGATTACTAACATTAAAGCCAATACTTAAAGAGTTAGAAGATCGAGGTGTACATGGTCGCATATTAACAACAGATTATCTTGGTTTTAATAGTCCACAAGTTCTAGAAGATTTAGGTAATCTAAAGAATATTGATTTGAAGGTATATTGTACTACTCAAGGTAGTGGACATGGTTTTCATACAAAGGGATATATTTTTAGGAAAGATGAATCCTATCAAATTATAATAGGTAGTTCTAATTTAACTATTAATGCGCTAAAGAGCAATAGAGAGTGGAATACCCGTTCTGAAGTACATGGTAGCGATACTTATGCTCGAGAGATTAATGAGGAATTTGAACTGTATTGGGATTCAAAATTTGCCATTCCTTATGAAGAGTTTATACCTTGGTATAAGCCTAGATGGGTTCGTCCAGAACGTTCTTCTCAAAGGTCTGTAGCGGAACAGTTTAATCAAGTTGATTTACCTACTTTAGAACCTAATATAATGCAACAACAGTTTATTGCCAACTTTAATGAGCTAAGAGCTAATCAGGCTAAACGAGGGCTTTTAATTTCTGCTACGGGGACAGGAAAAACTTATGCAGCAGCCTTTACGATGCGTGAAATGAATCCGAAAAGAATTCTATTTTTAGTGCACCGCGAACAAATAGCAAAACAGGCAATGGCAAGTTTTGAACGGGTTTATAATGATCCATCTATAACGTTTGGGTTAGTATCTGGTAATGTTAAAAAATATGATGCTACCCATGTATTTTCTACAATGCAAATGATGGGGCGTTATGATGTAATGAAACAATACGATCCAAAAACTTTTGATTGTATTATTATTGACGAAGTACATCGTGCAGGCTCTGAAAGTTATCAACGTATTATCGACTATTTTAAACCACAGTTTCTATTAGGTATGACTGCAAGTCCGGAGCGGACTGATGGTTATGATTTATATGAGCTCTTTGATCATAATATTATTTATGAAATTCGATTACAACAGGCTCTAGAGGAAGATTTATTGTGTCCATTCCACTATTTTGGTATTAGTGACTTATGGGTTGATACAGACGAACCGATTACTGATATGGAGGTTACTTTTTCTAATTTATCAACAAAGGAGCGTGTAGATAAAATTATTGAAAAGATTCGCTACTTTGGACATAGTGGTAGTCGAGTAAAAGGCCTGGTATTCTGCAGTAATCGCGTTGAAGCAAAGGCTTTATCTGACGCTTTTAATGAGCGAGGGATTTATCGCACGGTAAGCTTGACGGGTGAGGATAGCCAAGAAAGTAGAGAGAAAACGATTGCTCGATTAACAGGGACCGGGGAGTATCAAGGTAGACTTGATGAGCAGTTAGATTATATATTTACTGTAGATATATTTAATGAAGGCGTTGATATACCTGAAATCAATCAAGTTATTATGTTACGTCAAACTGAAAGCCCAATAATTTTTATTCAACAGTTAGGGCGTGGACTTCGTAAGTTTGAAGATAAGGAATATGTAGTTATCCTTGATTTTATTGGGAACTATACAAATAACTTTATGATTCCCTTGGCACTATCTGGTGATAGAAGTTATAACAAAGATACATTGCGTCGATATGTACAAGCAGGTAATCGTATTATCCCTGGTAGCTCAACAGTACATTTTGATAAAATTGCGAAACAACGTATTTACGAATCTATTGATACGGCAAAGTTTTCTGATATGAAATTAATAAAAGAAGCCTATTTTAATTTGCGCTTTAAATTAGGTCGTATTCCTAGAATTTCTGATTTTGCAGAACATGGCTCTATTGATGTAAGTCGAATTTTTTATAAATTTAAGTCCTATCATAATTTCTTGATAAAGATTAAAGATAAGGATTATGATGTATCATTCACACCTGCTCAGGAACGGATGTTACATTTTATATCTCAAAAACTAACAACAGGAATACGTGTACGAGAGCTATTAGTATTACAAGCATTATTAGAAGGAAAACAGGATGTTATTACATATGTATCTAATGAGCTTTTAAATACATATAATGTAGAATTATCTGAGCATGGGCGAATTAATCTCATTAATGTTATGATAAATCAATTCGGTGTGAAAGCGGCACAAAAGACATTTGAAGATAGTGTATTTATTGAATTATCTAATGGTCGTTATGAAATATCTCAAGTATTTAAAGCTGCATTAGAAAATAGTAATTTTAAAGAGCAAGTGCAAGAACTTGTTGCCTATGGTTTGAAACAGTTTGATGATAAATATAAAGGTAAGATTTATCCGAATACTCCTTTTGCTTTATATGAAAAGTATACCTATGAACAAGTGTGCCAATTATTAGAATGGCCTCAAAATGAAGTGCCATTGAATATTGGGGGATATAAATTCCATAAGGAAACAAAGACGTATCCTGTATTCATCAATTATCATAAAGCAGATGATATTCAAGATACCATTAAATACGAGGATAGATTTGAGAATCCAGGATTACTAAAAGCTATTTCTAAAAATAAGAGAACCTTTGCCTCTGATGATGTACAAACCGCATTTAATGCTGATGAACTAGGTGTTGCTATGCATTTGTTTGTGAGAAAAAACAAGGATGATGAAGAGTCTAAAGAGTTTTATTATTTGGGACCGATTCATTCTACTGGTCAGGAAAATGCTAAAGAAATTTCTATGGTTAATGGTACTGCGGCGGTAGAATTAGAATATGTACTCGAAGTACCTGTACGGGATGATATTTATGATTATATTGTTAATGGATAAGGATATTTATGAGTGAACAACGAAAACACATTGAAGTTGTAGCAGCTATTATAAAAAAGGATAATACCATATTAGCAACTCAACGAGGATATGGTGATTTAAAAGATGGTTGGGAATTTCCTGGCGGTAAGATTGAACCTGGAGAAGCGCATGATGAAGCTTTGATTCGTGAAATTAAAGAAGAATTACAAGCCAATATTAATGTAGGTGAAAGACTAATTACTATTAACTATAATGGTTATGAAAAATTTGATCTTACTATGCATTGCTATTTGTGCACGTTAACAGAAGACTCACATGTAACATTGTTAGAACACGAAGCAGCTAAATGGTTGACTAAGGAGACTTTGTACTCTGTAGATTGGTTGCCGGCAGATCGTGTCTTGATTGAGAAAATAGAGAAAGTAATATAGTCTTTTAAGAAATGATGAGAGCGCTTGTAGAAATACGGGTGCTTTTATTATGCGGAAAATGAGAGAGGAATTTGATCAAGCATTGACAATAAGGGGAAGGTGTGATACTATAAAAAGCAATTAATTCAATATAGTAAAGTGGTCAATTACTAACGCGATAACGCAAGAAAAAGGAGGATGAAAAGCATGAAAAGGAATTTAGCAATATTTTTGATGGGAATGACAATCGCAACAATGGTGCTCGGGGGATGCAAAGATAAAGAAAATATTTCCAAAAAGGATGGCAAGGAATCTGAGAGTGTGGAGGATAAGAAGACATTTACAGTGGGATTTGATGCAGAATATCCACCATATGGATATATGGATGAAAATGGAGAATATACAGGATTTGATTTGGAACTGGCAGAAGCAGTCTGTGAACTGGAAGGTTGGGAGCTGGTGAAAAAACCGATCAACTGGGATTCGAAAGATATGGAATTAAATTCCGGCGCAATTGATTGTATTTGGAATGGATTTACTATGAATGGAAGAGAAGAGGAGTATACATTTTCTACTCCGTATGTAGATAACAGTCAAGTAATCGTTGTGGCAGAGAAATCCGGCATGAAAACATTGGAAGATTTGCAGGGAAAGAGCGTTGGCGTGCAGGCAGCAAGTGCTGCACTGGATCTTTTACAGAGTGAAGAAGAAGGTGGCCAGAAGGCACTGGCAGATACCTTTAGCGCTTTGAATGAGTTTGCGGATTATAATACGGCCTTTACAGAACTTCAGGCAGGTGCGCTCGATGCTCTTGCAATAGATGTAGGAGTTGCTAATTATCAGATCAAATCCAGAGGAGAAGGATACCAGATTTTGGAAGAAACTCTGAATACAGAGCAGTATGCAATTGGATTTAAAAAAGGAAATCAGGAATTCACGCAGAATATATAATATGTAGAGTTGTTTGAAATATTGTAAGGATTTTGGCGGTTTGTGCCGCAGAAATGAGCAGAATATGACAATTCGGGAAAGAATAGAACAGATAGAAGCAGATACTTTAAGTCCGTACGCCTGTCTGTCCATAAACGCAAAGGGCAGAGACAGGGAGGAACCGCAGTGTGATATTCGTCCGGTCTTTCAGAGGGACCGTGACCGTATCCTGCACAGTAAGTCTTTCCGGAGACTGAAAAGTAAGACGCAGGTTTTTCTCACACCGATGGGAGATCATTACCGGACGCGGTTGACACATACGCTTGAAGTATCGCAGAATGCGAGAACCATTGCGAAGGCGCTCCGGCTGAATGAAGATCTGGTTGAGGCGATAGCACTGGGGCATGATCTGGGGCATACACCGTTTGGACATGCAGGAGAATTTCTGCTGAATCAGGTGTATGAAGGCGGGTTCCGCCACAACGAACAGAGCGTACGTATTGTAGAAAAACTGGAAAAAGACGGAGAAGGACTGAATCTGACCTGGGAGGTCCGGGAT
>SKEU01001406.1_pt1 | contig 11971 bp, 18 predicted proteins | sample 4819571 | NCBI WGS metagenome assembly SKEU01 (sample SAMN11008801, study PRJNA524170) | human gut metagenome | biome: Human fecal sample; material: Feces; isolation source: fecal sample from pouch patient p8, p16 | host: Homo sapiens | place: Israel: Tel-Aviv | collected 2015-06-23
CTTCATAAGAAGCAGTCTCAGACCAGTAACTTCTAAACCTGCCCCGCACACAAACACTTACTACTGCTTTAGGATTATATACCTGATAGTCCTCCAGCAAATAACCATCATACCAATATTTTACTTTCTCAAAATCTCTGTGATATCTTTCGCAAAGATCCTTCACTTCAGCTTCTGTAAATCCAATATATGGCGCCATCACTCCTGCATCAAGCATTGTAAACTCATCAAAATTATTTAATGCAGACTGCGTTTTTTCTTTCTTTATCGGCAAAATACCTGTAAGATACACCAACTGAATATATTTTGTCGGTTCCGTTCCCTTGAACATCGCCCGCAAAAAATTAATGTACTTTTCCTGTACTTTTTTATTTGCCGCTTCATCTCTGATCAGAACATCCCACTCATCAATAATTATAATAAATTTCTGTCCAACAATATTTTTAATACGCGAAAGACTTTCCGACAAACTTATCTCTTCTTCAGGCAGAACACCAGGGTAAATCTCTCTCAATTCAGCCTGTACGGATTTCGTAATAAACGCTACAACATTATCCACATTATCACAATTTGCCAGAAACCACTGAATATCAAGATGAATCACATCATACTTATTAAGATGCGTCTTAAAATCGGATTCCCTGCTTATATCCAGCCCTGAAAACATTTCTTCGGAATTACAGCCTTTACTATAATAAGCGGCCAGCATATTTGCAGCATATGATTTTCCAAACCTACGTGGTCTGCAGTTACAGATATAAGCTTCTGTTGTATTAAGTACGCTGTTTGTATATTCCAACAATCCGGTTTTATCCACATATATCGGAGAATTCAGTGCCACCTGAAATGCACTGTTATCAGGATTTACAAATCTACCCATTCCTTACACCCCACAATCAAAAAACAGCTTCACGTTACCAAAATTTTTAATAAAATAATGATAGCATGAAACTATTTTAACGTAAAGCTGAAAAAAGCTGTTATATATCCAGACACCCGGGCTATATCGGGATTCTATAAAATAATCTCAGTTATTTTGCGTAAATAGAACCAACAATCTTTCCCCGTAATGTACATGGCAGAATTTTACATAAGAATCTCAGAATCTTATACTTCACACCCGCCACACAAATTGGTGCGCAGTTCTTTTTCTGTGCAATCCGCGCAATATATGTACCAATAACCTCCGGCGACATCCCACTCAGTTCATCTTTCTCCATCTGACTGACACTGTGTGAAATACGGCCGCCGTATTCATCATCACCCAAAACAGTCTTTTGTCTGGCCTGGGTAAAACCGGTATGAATATCTCCAAGTTCTACTGCTGTTACCCTGACACCATAAGGACTTACTTCATTATCAAGCGCGCAGGAATAAGAAGACACTGCTGCTTTACTGGCAGAATAAAATGCCTGAAACGGAATGTGTGCCACCGCTGCCACAGAACTGATATTGACAATATGCCCTCTGTGCTGTCTGCGCATAGAAGGAAGAACAGCTCTGCTTACATTGACAGTTCCGAAAAAATTTACATCAAATTGTGCTTTCGCCTGTTTTAACTCTGTAAATTCCACCGCCCCGGAAATACCAAAACCTGCGCAGTTTACAAGAATCTCGATACTTCCTCTTTCCGAAAGGATCTGCCCAACAGCTTCCTGCACGGAAGCCTCATCTGTCACATCTACACACATATGCCTCACGCCTTCTACAGGAACATCCCGGCGACTGAACTCATAGACTATATAGCCAGCCTTACTCAAGGCTACTGCAGTACATCGTCCGATTCCGGAACTTCCACCTGTGACAAGAGCTGTTCTTTTCTGTTTTGATTCCATATTGTTGCTTACCTCATTCCATTTTTTCTTCTTACCACACGGATAAGTTCCTGTCGTATTTCCTCATTCTTGAACAACTGCCTGCACCATTCGTCCTGTGCCATAACATCACCACAAATCATATTGTTTCATAGTTTCTGAATTTCGATATTCATGTTTTTCATAATATCCTATCAGTCTTCCCTCTTCTCTGAGTGCCACCATATAAACATCTTTATTTTGCTTCTCATTATGGAAAGTATAGACAAGGTTATGGCTCTCATCTGCCGCAAACCAGTCCACTACCTTCTGTATTTTATCCCTGGATTCCTGATTATGACAATCTAACAGACTTCTTCCAATAAGTTTATCACCGCCTCGCTTCGCATAGCTGTTAACAGCTGCCGGATTCATGTAAATAATCTCATGCTTAAGATTGCATATAACAATTGAAGCTCTGTCCTGGTCAACAATACTCTTATAAAAACTAATCATATATTTTTTTATGTCCTTTCATTTTTTTCTTTCGTCTAATAGTTTACTATCCACATCAAATATCTTTAAATATCTGTTGGCATACATACGGACACCATCAATGGTATTTGTAATAAATCATTACAAAATTTTCGAAACAAAATAATCTGCCTCAATAATATGCCTTACATTCTTCTCCCTGGAGTCAACAATACTCACACGTCCATTCTCCGCTGTCAAAGTCACACTGGAACCATCATTCCGATAAACAGTCATATGTTCCACTGGGCGTTCCAATGTCTCTATTGGATCCTTCATCTTTTTTAATCGCCGATACTCATATTCCGGAATAAAAAATTCAAGTTTTGAAATAGCTCTTTTTTTCTTTAATGGTGTTTTTCTTAATGAACCATTTTTATTCATAAAACGATCCGCAAATTCAACATTTTCCGTCATTTTATCAATTACATCCGAAATCCCTTCAATCTGCTCAATCGGTCTTTCCTGTAATACTCCTGTTATAATTTTCTTATAGTCTTCTTTTGAAATTTCTACTGACAGCTCATTTCTTCGTCTGTCATAAGTTTCCCCTGATTCATAAGTAATTTTATAGCAATAGTTAAAGTTCAAATCTTCCATGCCTCCAATCAAAAATAGCTTCATGCCATCAAAATTTTCAACTAAAATAATGATAGCATGAAACCATTTTAGCGTAAAGCAACATTCTCCATAAAGAATTCAATAATTTTTTCAGCCAATTTATTATGAAGACTATTGCCAAATTCATCAATGATCAGCATTCCGGCATTTTCTATTACCCTGATCAGATGAGGCAGCAAATCGGCAAATACCTGGTTTCCCTGCAATTCGCCCTTGTTGCCATAGAGCAATTCCACTTCTTCGTTTCAGGATTAATCCTTAATAACTGACAACTTCTAATATTAATATATTTATGAAAGAATTCTTCCAACAATTCAAGCGATCCACAATATTCAAACTCTATTGCGCTAAACTCCAATGTCACATTACATTTATAGACTTTTCATCAACTTTTCACTAATTCATTATTTTATTTATCGGTTAGTTAGATGGTCAGACCCTCAGTATCTCTCCTGCATCAAGCATTGTAAATTCATCAAAATTATTTAATGCAGACTGTGTTTTTTCTTTCTTTATCGGCAAAATACCTGTAAGATACGCCAGCTGAATATATTTTGTCGGTTCCGTTCCCTTAAACATTGCCCGCAAAAAATTAATGTACTTTTCCTGTACTTTTTTATTCGCCGCTTCATCTCTGATCAGAACATCCCACTCATCAATAATTATAATAAATTTCTGTCCAACAATATGTTTAATACGTGAAAGACTTTCCGACAAACTTGTCTCTTCCTCAGGCAGAACGCCAGGGTAAATCTCTCTCAATTCAGCCTGTACGGATTTCGTAATAAACGCTACAACATTATCCACATTATCACAATTTGCCAGGAACCACTGAATATCAAGATGAATCACATCATATTTATTAAGATGTGTCTTAAAATCAGATTCCCTGCTTATATCCAGCCCCGAAAACATTTCTTCAGAATCACAGCCCTTACTATAATAAGCAGCCAGCATATTTGCAGCATATGATTTTCCAAACCTGCGTGGTCTGCTGTTACAGATATAAGCTTCTGTTGTATTAAGTACGCTGTTTGTATATTCCAACAATCCGGTTTTATCCACATATATCGGAGAATTCAGTGCCACCTGAAATGCACTGTTATCAGGATTTACAAATCTACCCATTCCTTACACCTCATATTCCTTGCTCCACCATGCATTATATCCTTTACCTTTACTTCCAGTCACTATATCCGAATATTGAATCTCTTTTTTCTGTGTATATATCTATCATTTTTAATGCCACTCCTCTTAGTCAATATTCGCACTTTGCAAAGTCAGACTCAAAGCAACTCTATAGTTTCCTCATCTATTTTTTTATTGACATTGAAATGAACTCCAACGTGAACCTCACATGACTATAATTCTTCCTGCACAATGCGGATTCTTTCTTCTTTTGTTGTATCCTTAATGAGTATACTTGATATTTCCATGATTAGTTTTCTCCATTATCCTCACATAAAAGCACTCCGTTATCCCAAATCTCATCACAAGATAAATCTATTTCATCATTCCAGGAGATTCCATAGCCACCAACATCCACTTTTACCTGTTCAAACAAATGTGGTGTATCTTTTAAAGCGTTAAATGCTTCCACCTCCTCAAGCAGGGAACTTACATCATAAGTTTTAACCGTCCCATCTTGAAACGTAGCCAAAAGAACATATTTTTTCAAAGACATTATATCTTTGATTCTATGAAACACAATAACACCGCCTTCCATTTTACTCGAGAACTTCCATTATTTTATTCCAACGGTGGAAGTTCTACAAACTTTTGCGTTTCTCATATTTTAATCAAATCATTTTCGTGCTGCTTTACCCATTCTTGAACCATTTTTAATGCCCTTTTCGAAAGATCACCCTCTAACATTTCGCCTGTCCTTATGTCAATTACACCAACACACTCTCCATATATTACATGAATATGCGGAGGATTATGTTCACTCTGTCGAAAATACATTTTTATTACCATTCCATAAAATCTCGCTATTACTGGCATTATACCGCTCCTTTCTCTATGATGGTGAAAGGAGCCTCCAATAAAGGAAAAATTCATGTATTCGCTAACGCTGCTTCCACCATATTTATTTACTCTCATATGGGGAATCAGATAGTCGAACGACTTAGAATAGAGCTTCCCAGATATGTAATTTTAATGTATCAAATACCTGATATATTGTCAATGAATCATTTAGTATATATTACAAAATTTGTATTATCTTGCAAAACAATTACATTCCATTTATAGAATTTTAATCAACTTTTTACTGATTTATTATTTTATTTATCGGTTAGTTAGATGGTCAGACCCTCAGTATCTTCTCCGAGTCTTCATTCCAGCTCTCCCAAATCCCCACATGGATATTCACTCCTAAAGAGAGAACATGGATATAAGATTCTTCCAATAGTTCCCGGTGTTCTTCATTCTGAACCAAAAGAAAGTAGCCGCAGAATACCGCCAGAAGTTCTCCCCCCTAGAAGGTTGTTGCTCTTGAAATTGGCGTAGCATGAACTTCAATCCATAAATTCAAATTATCTCTGACAGGAATGTTTCAGAGTAATACTCATTGATATGAACTTTGTGGAAAATCAAAAGAAGCTAACAGTATTTCCCTTAATTTTTTAAGGAGCCTATCAAAACAAATTCGATAGGCCCCTCTCATTTGTATGTTTATTTCCACTTAATACAAACAAAAATGTGTTCCGATTTCGGGTGTGAAATGTACAGTTTCAGTAATCCTGGCTCAAATTCACTAACATCAAATACCATCTCTCCTTCGGTATTGGTTATATTGTATTCCTTTTTACAGTTTCCTGCTTCAACAGTCAATATCATTTCACCATCTGTAGTTCTACCTTCTACAATAAGATTTTCTAACTTTTCGTTTCTTACCGATTTTTTAAAGACTCCATCAGATAGTGCCTTACAATCGACAATCCAATAATCTGCATCAGAAATAGTATTGTCATATTTTTGCGCATAAACACCCGTTGATCCTGATAAATCATACAGAAGGCTCCCATTTCGAGAATACAAGAATACTCCCGTCACTCCAGAAATGATGATAATTCCTAATAGTGCATATATACCTACAGAAATTCTCCTGTTTGCTTTTTTAATGATAATCTCTTTATTATCTGCTGTTAATTCTATTCCGCATTTTTTACAAAAACTATCATTTTGACCAATCGTACTTTTACACTGCTTGCATCTACAAAACTTATATTGCGATATTCTTCTATATACAATCAGAATAACTAATAGGAATACGGCAATTAGTATTATGCTAATACAATACTTCAACAACTTTCACTCCCCTGAATCAAGAAACACACGCTACACCACAGCCAAGTCCAACGCATGCGCCACCACAGCCTAGACCTCCTGCTCCTCCTGCGCAACCTGCTCCTCCTGCTCCTCCTGCACACAGAAGTCCTACACCTACTCTCGGAGTTTTTTCTCCATTTTCATCAATGTCTGATTCTCCAATATAAATTTCTTCCATTTAAATACTGGCCTCCTTTAACAGAATAAAATACCGGAAATACAAAATACTCCACAAAGAATTCCCGCTCTTGGTGTTGGCGCATCATCACTATAAACTGATACGTTAATTTCTTCCATTGAACTTTCCTCCCTTTTTAATTAGTTGCAAATAAAACCGCCAGGGCAGAAAAATCCTGCCTGACAAGCATATCCACATCCATACCCTGCTCTTGGTGTTGGTGTGTTATCCTCAGCTAAATAAATCATTCTAATTTCTTCCATTATTTTTTCCTCCTAAAAAATCAATTACAAGCATTACCACCAGGACACAAAAATCCTGAATAGCACCACCATCCACACATGAATCCTGCACGTGGAGTTGGTTTTAAATCTTCATCTGTTTCAGTTTCATTGTAAACTTTAACCTCTTCCATTATTCTTCTCCTTTCATAATATTAAGACTAGCTACACTCGCAATTTATTCGGTGATCTAATCCTTTCCATGGTCAAACTCCTCTCTTTATATTACGGGCATAAGATTCCGCCTATACATACAGCTCCTGCAGTACATCCCCAACCACAAGCGAATCCCGTTTTAGGCTTAATTTCCACATCATCTTCCTGCTCATTTAAAACTTTGATTTCAATTTCTTCCATTATTTTTTCCTCCTAAAAATCGTTCATATTTATAACCTGATCAGCACATTCCATAATATTTTCATCATGGCTCACAACCAAAACCGTCTTATTCTTTTTAATCACATTAATGATATTTAAAACTTTCTTGGTGTTTTCTAAATCAAGCGAAGAGGTCGGTTCATCAAAAATAACTATAGGGGTATTTTTGGCCAAAACTCTTGCTATACTCAACCGCTGTAATTGTCCAACAGAAAAATTACTTCCATTTTCTCCAATCACAGTATCATAACCTTCTGGCAAACTGCCTATCATATCATCCAACCCACACAACTCACATAAATCACGCACTTCATTTTCTGTTATGCCATTCTTTACATACCGAAAATTATCTATGATACTTGCATTTATGAAAAAGTGTTCTTGTGAGACAACAGATACAGTACGGCGTAAACACTCCTCACTCAACTTAGACAAATCTTCTCCATGAATAAATATTTTTCCGTTATTAACTGCGTATAAGCCTGATATCAGCTTAATAATCGTGCTTTTTCCACAGCCACTATGACCAACCAATGCAGTGACAGAATTCTCCTTAATTTCCAGGTTGATATTCCGTAATACACTTTTTTCTCCATATCCAAAAGTAACATCACATAATTCAATATTACCCTTTTCATTTATAGTGACATTCTTTCCAAATCGTTCATGCTGACCATTTAAAGTTTCTTCTATTTCGTTCAATCTGCGAATCGAAACAATAATCCGTTGATAGTCTGTGACTAATCCCACTAAAGTCAGACTAGCATTACTAAATTGCTGACTATATGAAGTATATTGAATAAAACTCTCTGCTGTTAAATAAGCCGTCAATACAAAATATCCACCAACCGCAAAAACTGTTACCTCACTAATTAGCCCCATTAGCGATATAATCGTTTGAAATATAACCACAAAAACCGAAAAATCAAATTCCTTTTTACATTTTTCCTCGTTATTTATTCTGAACAGTTCACGTTCAATATTCTTCAAACCAAGCATTTTGACATTTACAATTCCCGCAATCGCTTGTTGTATTGAACTAATAATATGATCATTTGCATTTCTCACTTCTGATTGCTTTTGCCGTACTGTTTTACTATTTTTGCTATAATACAACATAAGTATAGGTAATGTTATAATAGTGATAATAGTAAGTTTCCAACTAATTTTAATCATTATTACAAACGAAAAAATCAACTTTAAAACTGCAATTACATCCGGCAAAACTTCCTTTATTATCAAATCAACAATCTGTTTTGTATCTCCTGTAATTCTTGAAATGATAGCCCCATTAGCCATTGAATCAAAATATTCCATTTTCATCGACAGCATATTGTTGAATAGGTCTTGTTGAATATCATAAACAATATGTGTATTCAAATATGCTTTTAATACAGACTGCAATAAATTAACGCCTACCGTTAAAATAAATAGTATTACGAACATAATCACAATCTTGTATAAAGAGCGCAAATCATTTCCGAATACTGAAGTTATTAATTTTGACCACAAAACAGGCTGAATAAGTGATACTCCTACACTCAGTAAAATAGTAATCAAGAGTAAAACACTAAATCCTATGTATGGTCGAAAATATTTTAGAAATTTTTTTATCAATACTCTATCTTCTTTCTTCATATCCTTTATCCAAAAATCGATTAAACTCTTCCCATGTTTTCGGGTTCTTCTTTATATCTGATAATCTCTGCAATGCACGTTTAGTAGCCACCTTTATGCTTTCACAATAGATTGGATTTGATATTTGCACTTTATCTGACTTAATCTCAAAACTACCAAGGCATGATGAACAGACATTTCTCGCAAAACATTCCTGGCATTCATCAACCTTATCCTTATTATTGATATATTCGTCAAAAGTATATGCTCTCGATAAAATCTCATCAGGATCATCTCCAATATTTCCATATGATATATCATCTTTAGATGTATACATAAAACAAGGTGATATTTTATTATCATGCGACACTGAAAAAGTGTTTACTCCTGCAGGACATATAGCTTTTTGGCTTGCTTGCGAAATAATTCTGGTGATTACACCTAACACAATATTAGTTGAACACATCTTTTTCTCTTCAAGCAACATATCAAACGTGTAATCGACCAATTCCTCCATATATTGATTGTATTTATCCTTATAAGGCACTAAACTAAGATAATGATTATTGTCTATATTAACTGGCGCAATATGTACTACAGGATTATTAAATTCCTTATCAAAGAATTTAATCAAGTCAACAAGAGAAATGCTATTTCTTATATGCTCTGCGGTATATGTACACTCAAAGCTCAAACCATTAATTCCTGCATTTTGTATCTTTGCAATATTCGCCCAAATTGATTTATACTTCCCATGACCACTACAATCAATTCGAAGTGTATCGTTAACTAAAATTGGGCCATCCAAACTCACGGTAACAAAAAAGCTATATTTTTAAAAATAATCGACTAGTTTATCTGGCATATAAACCCCATTTGTTACAATTCCGAATACCGGCATCGTTTTAATTTCCCCTGATTGAACCATTCTTTCAAAATAGTCAACCGTCTGATAAATTAAATCTTCCTTTAATGTAGGCTCTCCACCAAAGAATTGAATCGCTCCTATACCTTTAAAATTTTTTGTAAAGTAGGATAATACAGACTCTAATTTCTCAGCATTCATATCTGCAGCTTTCTCATAATCATACATTCCATAGTTTGCATAACAATACCTGCATCGCATATTACAACTGCTGGTCAATACAAGTGCCAATTTACGAACCGTAAACTCATTTGCACTTTTTATTTGATTATCACAATTCTCGCAGGAACCGGAACACACTCCTTTTCCCGAATCAATCTTATGAAGCATTTCCAAAACATCTTCAGACAAGCTTCCAATCTCAAATATCTGTCTAAAATCGGACTTACATTTCTCATCAAACACCCTAAAGAAGCGACCTGATGGGATATGAAATAATACTCCCTCGTGTTCTGGTGTACTGGTATAGAAAAAGTTCCTAATCACTGTATCGTTTACCATGATTCTTCTCCTTTGCTTTTCTTTTGAAATCAATCTATCATAATTATTTTTTTTTACAATGCCATTTGCAGAATGTACTGGTTTTGATGTAAAAGTGCAAGGTATTTTCAAAACACAGTTTTACTGTGTCATGTCAATTTATTAAAGTATTCAAACACTTATAACATACATAATATTGAAAATCATTTTTCGCTATGCTATACTATTGAAGATTATTTTTCATGGAGATACCTACTGAAATGATAAATATACTATTATGTGATGATGAAAGAAAGATTACAAATCAACTAGCAAAATACATTAATACCTTCTATAAAAGCCTCAATAAAGAATATACAATAACAATATGTCATAGTGGTTTAGAACTTAATAAATTAATTGATCAACGTTTAAAAATGGATGTAATCTTTTTGGATATAGATTTGAAAGACAGTAATGGAATTGCATTGGCAAGAAAAATCAGAACAACAGATAAAAAGGTTAAAATAATATTTATTTCTAATCACAAAAATTTCAAATCAGCAGCTTTTTCTGTAAGAGCCTTTGGATATGTTGACAAACCTGCCAACGAAGAACAAATATATCAGCAACTAGAAGATATCGAAAATTATAGCAAAGCAGAAAGCAATGATACTATTTTAAAATTTGAAACTGCAGAAGGTTTTATCAATATAAATATAAGAGATATCATATATTTTGAAAGTGCTAATAGAAAAATATATATACACACTTTTACCAATACCTATAAAATGAACCAACAAATTTCAAAATTATATACTAGTATGGTTCAATACCATTTTGAAAGGCCACATTCAAGTTTTCTAGTTAATTTAGATTATGTCATAGGAATAAAAAACTATATTGTTTATATGGTTAATGGTATAGAAATACCCCTATCACAGAGAAAATCCATTGAATTTCATAATGCTGTTAATCACTTTTTGGCCCAAACAATCAATGTATGCAAAGGAGCACAATGTAATGCATAGTATAATAACTCAATTGTCCTTAATTCTGATTTCAAGTTTTATATCTATTTATATTTTATTTGACTTTTTCAATAAAATCTTTTTTCGTATTTATCGTTCGAAAATAGTATATGTTATAAGTTTTTTAGGAATTTGGAGCATTTTTTCCTTTATAAATATATACAGCATAGGAATATTAAATTTACTTTTTTCCCTAATAGCACCTTTACTAACAGCGAAATTTCTTTATAAATTTTCAACCAAAAAAGAATATGGTATGATTTTGTTATTTATACTTTCGCTGAATATCGCAGAAATTGTAAGTGAAGTTGTTTTCTCTCTTTTATTTTCAAAACATTTTAACATACTTCCAGGAAATATATTAGTTGATTTGATAATATTTAGCCTTTATCAATTTGCAATGTATTTTTTGCTAAAAAAGAACTCCAAAATAAATATACAAGCATCATCCCTCGCTCTATTAATTGTCCCGATTATAAGCATAATTATAATTCTGATAATCACTTATACTATGGCTGAAACGAACAATGAAGCTTTGTTAATTTCATTGTTATGGGTTTGTATATCCATTTTTCTTGCAGATATTTATATTTATTATCTATTTAATAAATTGGCTTCTCTTTATAATCAAAAAAGTCAATTTATGATTGCAAATTACGCTCAAACGGAATGCCAGTTCCGCTACTGCGGAACGGCTATTCCATTTTTAACGGTACGAAGTACCGCTAGATGATATCATTCTGTTTCACGCATATTTATACCGTTCATCTCCAGACGATATGTATGATGTTTATCTGTGATTCGTGTAAGGCACGCATCAG
>SKEU01001412.1_pt1 | contig 11922 bp, 12 predicted proteins | sample 4819571 | NCBI WGS metagenome assembly SKEU01 (sample SAMN11008801, study PRJNA524170) | human gut metagenome | biome: Human fecal sample; material: Feces; isolation source: fecal sample from pouch patient p8, p16 | host: Homo sapiens | place: Israel: Tel-Aviv | collected 2015-06-23
GCAGGCGCAGGTAGTTCAATAACCTGATGTACCGAGGTATAGAGCAGACCCGCCACAACAGCACCATGAATGCAGACCGAAAGTAACGTCGGCCAGGGGAAGCGGCGAGGTAAATCAAGGGTCATTGTATTGTAGCTATTCGGCATTGTAGCATTAGCCATAACGGTTATAAGCTTATCTTTAAATGAGAATCAATTGCATGGGAGTTTATCACCATGAGGAGCGTAATTACATACCTTCGGTACAGTTCAGCCATACAAGGCGCTGAAGGTGCAGATTCAACCAGACGACAAAACGACCTGTTCAAGCAGTGGCTGAAGAAGAATAGCGATGCTCAAGTAGTAGCGTCTTTCAGTGATGAAGGTCTATCCGGTTACAAAGGTAAGCATCTTACTGGTCAGTTTGGTGACATGTTAGCCCGTATTGAAAGTGGGGAGTTTCCAGAAGGTACAATTCTGCTAGTTGAGAGTATCGACCGTATAGGCCGCTTAGAACACCTTGAAACAGAAGCCTTGATGAATCGCATCTTAGGCAACGGGTTAGAGATTCACACGCTACAAGATGGTCTTATCTACACAAAGGATGCTTTAGCCGATGATTTAGGAATCTCAATCATTCAGCGTGTTAAAGCCTACATAGCGCATCAGGAGAGTAAGCAGAAGTCTTTCCGTGTTTCTCAGAAATGGGAGCAACGTGCAAAACTTGCCCTTGCTGGTGAACAACGTCTTACAAAGATGGTTCCCGGATGGATTGACCCCGATACTTTTAAACTCAATGAACACGCTGAGACTGTAAGACTGATTTTCAAGCTGCTGCTAAGTGGTGAAAGTCTGCATAACATCGCCCGTCACCTACAGGCTAATAACATTAGTTCATTCTCACGGCGTAAAGATGCTAACGGGTTTAGTGTTCACTCTGTGCGCACTATCTTAAGGTCAGAGACAACGATAGGCACACTACCAGCATCACAGCGTAATGACCGCCCCGCTATACCGAACTACTACGAACCCGCTATAGATGCTTCAACGTTCAATAAAGCTCAAGAAATCCTCGATAAAAATCGTAAAGGCCGTACACCTGCAAGTGATAACCCATTAACGATTAACATCTTCAAGGGATTATTCCGGTGTCAGTGTGGGGCTAGTGTCCATCCTACCGGAACCAAGAATAAGTATGCGGGGGTCTACAGGTGCAATAGCCATCTTGACGGTCGCTGTGGTGTTCCACCGCTGAAGCGTAAACCGTTTGATAAGTGGATGATTGATAATTTTCTGGGGATGATTGATGTGGGGAATGATGGGGAAGCAGAAAAGGAAATAGCATCTCTACAGCATGAGGTTGAAACTGTCACAGCCAGAATTAAGAAAGCTACCGCCCTACTTCTTGAGATGGATGATATTGATGAACTAAAAATTCAGCTTAAGGAACTGAACCAGAAGCGCACAGAACTACAGACCACGATTGATAGCATGAGGCGTAAGGCTTCACTCACTGATAAGGAACTACCCCAGCTTAAAGATATTGACCTGACAACTAAAGCGGGTCGTGTCGAGTGTCAGTTGATTTTGTCCAAACATCTGGAATCCCTGACACTGGGTAGAGGGCAAGTGACGGTTAAGTTGAGTAATGGGACTGAAATCATAGTTCCTACAGACCCATTACCATTAACTGACGGAGCTGCAATCTTTGAAATTGCTGAGAAAAATCTTTTGAATATTGACACTTTCCAACTGTAGCAATCAATCAGGGGGCTATGACCCCCCTTCTATCAATATCTCTTGTTAGGGTTGACAGACAGCCTCTTCAAAACATTACCTGTACCAGCATTACTAAGCACCTTTGAAGCTTGCTCATTAGCGGCATCTGAGAAGGTGCTTTTTCCGTTCTTAACTTTGACACTTTTACCACAATTGATACGGGCTTGAAGTTGCTCATTAGTAAGTTCACTCGTAGAGTGATTATATAGCTCCTGACACATCAACATACCGTTACCTAAACTTGTCGTAGTATTCCCTGTGTTCTTTTTAGAAGTTGCACCACCATCATTCGTGGTAGAGGTCTTTCCAGTTGCAGCCGAGATATCAGTTTGACCTACAATAGCCTTAAAGTTAATTTCCTGAAAAGTTAGCTGGATTCTTAGACCATTTGAAATACCAACATCTTTAGAGGCTTTAAAGCTCGTGATAATGGAATCGTCAATTTTAATACCATCTCGACAGATGACCGAAATAATCTGTTTCTGGTCTCTCCAGTTTTCCAGAGTGTCGATGAAGTTTTCTACTAGCTTATTATCTCTTGAGATGAGGATACTACCGGATTCACCAACTACAACCACACCACTGATTGAAATAGTTCTGGGTGAACGCATTACATTATCTGTGACAGTCTGCCCTGATTGCATATTTTGAGTGGTAACCATCATAGGGCTATCAAATTCCATGTTCTCAGTAGCTGATAGTGACAAGAAATTATCTGGCTGGCCTTGTAGATGAAAGTAAACGCCATCTTTGCCAGTGTAACGAAGCTGATTAGTGTAAATCATTAAATTCTCCTTTGATTTCAAAGGCTTAGTGTATTTTAATCATTTTTAACCAAGCCTTTGATATATAAGTATTTTCTCTGTTAAGCGTGAGCTACGTAAAAAATAATTTTTAGTGGGTATATCTGTTCAGAAGAAATCACGTAGCACACGGATATATAAGAAATCATTCTTCCTCTGGATAGCTTGAACTTAAGAGCATATCCTGCGTGAACTGGTCATTAGCTGATTGATTGAAAGTAAAGAAAGCTGGTTCATCCGGTCTAACAGTTGCTTCACCAGTGATATTAACTGACAAGGGCTTCTTAGCTTCTGCCGTTAAAGCATCTACCTTGCGTGATAGTTCACTAATAGTCATTGCAAGTTGAGCATTGCTATTCACAATATCACTCGTAATAGCTGGTGGAGTTGATTGTGTGTTATTTACGAAGTTATTCATCGGTTCTTGGAAACCAGCAATTTTATCAGCTGCACTATTAAACCAACCTTTCACATCATCCATAGTAAATACTGGCTTAAGTCCAGACTCTTTAGCCAGCTCTGGTAATTTAGCTTGTGCTTCCATTCGTTCAGGTGTAGAAGCTAATCTCTCATAACCTGCATAGATAGCACTACCAGCTAATAGCATATTCATAGGGTTTAGTCTTGATGGTTTCCCATTCTTTCTATTCACGTTATCCGCTGTAGTATCAGCGACCTGACCTAATCTTGTGATAGCAGTCATAAGCCCGTAAATACTTCTGGTTACACCAACAACTTTATTTACAGCAATAACACCAGCCAAGACTTTTAAACTATTAATCAAGCCAGAACCTAAAGCATCAACAACTTTCTTTTGTTCATCGGTTAAACCACGATAAGCTAATGTCACCTCATCAAAGAACGCTCTCACCCTGTAACTAATATCAGTCAGGTTATCGATACCATGCGACATATCGCTCATCAAGCCACCAAGAGATTCACCAAGACTTTTACCACTCCCACCTAAACTATTCAAAAGCGTTGTCAAGCTTCGTGTAAAATCTTGCAGACCATTTTCAGAACCTCTGAAGATACTATCAAGCGTGGTATTCCAAGAGTTTTTCAAGTTCCCTAGTTGTGCCTGTGTACTTTCTGAAATAGCTTTCCAGCCACCTTTAGCGGTGATTTGTTTATTCAGTTCCTGAGTGACCTTCTGAAGAGTATCGGCAGATTTTAAAGCCCCCTTCTTCATGGCATCAAATAGCTCTTGTTCATTCCTTCCGGTTGCTTTAGCGAATACCTGAACCATACCAGGAACAGCTTCAGCTAATTGCCCCTTAAGCTCTTCAGCCATAATCTGACCCTTACCAGCCATCTGTGATAATGCTGTTAATGCTCGCTTAATCTCTTCTTCACTTCTCCCCATCAGACGAGAATAGCCAATCATATTTCTAAAAAGTTCTTCAGAACCTTGAATGCCCATAGACCCTCTAGCTGAAGCACCGAAACCAGCAAACTGTGATTGCAGCTCAGCGATATCTAAACCCGTTGTTTGAGCTAATGACTTTGTGAACTCTTTTACTTGACCTGCATCTTTATCAAATACGAAATCAATTGAACGTTCAGCACTTGCACGTTGAAGGCCAATTTCCATAATCTTCTGATAACTGGCTAATACAGCCTGAAAGCTGATAAATGCACCTGCTGCTTTAATTGCTGCTGAAGACAAATTATCAAGACTGCTAGCTGCTCTGTCACCATTAATGCTGGTGGATGTATGACCTCTGGCTTTAGTGATTGCCTCTCGTACACTTGAATTTAGTTTAGCAAGGGCTTCATTAAACTTGGTGTTATCCATCTGACCAGCTTTACTACTTAATGCGTAAAACTGACTCTTAATGTATTTCTCGACAATTGGGTTAAGACCTTTCAGTTTGGTCATATTAGCTGAGTAAGCCGCTGTGATTGCTCTGCTTCCGCTAATTCGTGGCTGTCTTGGTTGTCTAAGTGGCTTTAAAGTATCCTCAATTTCCGTTTTAATCTTAAACGCTTTAGTGTTTTTAAAACGCTGCTCAATCTTGGAAACAGTTTTATCGACATTTCTTTCCATGACCTTGAGAGAATCATTTAAAGGCGTAGGATTAACTTTAAAAGCTTTATTTAGTCGTTTTTCAATTCTTGATGCGATTTGCATCGTTTGTTTCTCGGCTTTTTCCAAGCCTTTTAAAACTTTCTGAGAGTTAAAACTTAACTCAATCAGGAAGTCATCAACTTTAAACTGTGCCATTATTCACCTCTGTTAAGCGTGAGCTACGTAAAAAATAATTTTTGGTGGGTATATCTGTTCAGAAGATTTCACGTAGCACACATACAAAAAAGGGAGAAACTACCGATATCACTCGATAATCTCTCCCGTACTTTACCCAACCAATTCTTTTTAATGTCTGACAAGATAATGTAGTTCCGTTTCACCTATAATTTGAGCATCAGAAGGAATACGGTCAATACACCACTTTGGAATCTTGCGTGTTTTTGGTTTGTATGAGGTGATGTAATGACGGTTATTCTTAATTCGTAGCTTTTGTCTATTTGGTTGTAGCTGGAGTCTTTCGCAAACAGACCGAATAGTCTCTAAACGTTCTTCAAACATTAATCACCTCTTTTAATTCATAATCAAACAGCCTTGCTAAATTCTCGTGGAACACTCAGAAAATCATTGAAGCTGATAATCTGTGCCAACTCTTGACGGTACTCCTTAGCCAGCGCTTGATGGTCACTAATCAGCTTAGCCAGTCTTGATTTCAGCAAATTAATCTCATTTTCTCTTGCTTTCATCAGTTTCTCTTTGGCAATTTCTTCAAGCTCAGCTTGTGATTTATCAGCAACAATTAGAGACAGTCGATGTGGTGCTCTGACAGCTCTTTCTGTACGAACAACTCTTTGACCTTCTGGTAAATCTGCAATCACTTTACCAATCTCTACAGGGTCATACCCCCAACCGTCACGGTCTAGTCGAGAGAAATAAGCATAAGGATTGGTTTGAAGCTCCATCAAAATAGCCATTTCGTCAATTTCGTCTTCAAGCTTGGACTGAATTTTCTCATAAACACTTCTCATTGCTTCTTGAGAGTCTTTAATAGCTTGGAAATATCGGCGTTGTAGCTTCAACTTCAAATCAAGTTCACACCATTCGTTCATAGAAAAATCAATTTCAACTCTTGGAATCTCAAGTGGTTCTGGTGGAATATATGGACCTTTATTTACTTCGTGTGATTCCCGCCAAGCTCTATCAAAAGATTCACGCAAACTTAATTCGTGAATATCAAGTGCACTTGGTCTGTTCTCAATAATCATTTCATGTTCATCACGGATAGACATTATTTTTCACCTCTTTAGTGTAATTGCTTATTTTCAAATTCGTAGAAGCACACTCAGCAATCAGAGGTGAAGAGTCTGACTGAACAAGAACCTGCCAAGTGTGCTTTTATGAATTGGAAAAAAGCCCTAAACATAATCTGTGAAGGGCTTTGGAGGTTTGCTTATAACGTTAACGAAGTTTCAGGAAAACTTTCTTTAAAAGCTCTTAAAGAAACGCCCTAATCATGAGTTAGGGCAAAGCTGTAAAGGATTCAATAATGAATGAACAAGAGTACTTTTTGATATAGCCTATCTAGTGTGGGCTAAATAGGCCATGACGAAAAGCATTGCACCTTTCCAACTCAAAACAACTATCATTGATGTAGAACGACTAATAGTTTAATTCAAGGAGAATTGCTCTCCCCATATATACAATTATGTCATGCTCAAGGTTGTTTGTCAACAGCTTTTAACAGATTGGTAACATCAATTATTATTTGCGGAGTTACCAACCAGACAGCCAACAAATAGCCCTAGCAGCGTCCATAATACAATTAACGTCATTAGTGAATCCTCACAGAATCCGCAACCAAATTATTGTCAGCGTACAAAATTGCTATAGCCGCCTTGAGATATTGTTCAGGGCTAACGCTGTATTTATTCGTTTCTTCGATAACAAGCCTTTTCATGTTTGAGTCGGTAACGGGAAACATAAAACGCGGGTCACCAGTTTTAATTCCCTGAATAAAATCTTCAATTACTTCTGAGTTCTCAGCCATTAGCTTTAACAGCCTGTCAAAGTCAATACTAATACCTGCATCAGTGAAGCTTTGCACCATCATAGCAGTGTCGTCATCAACCATAATTCGCATTGGGTAATTGTTCATTTTTAAATTCCTCTAAAACACATCTTAAATCTGCCAAAATAGCCATCCTGAGGCCAGTAACCATGCGGGTTACAGAGGGAGTGAGACACCTTAGTAATAGGGTTGCTCATCTTTGAGTCTCACTCATTCTCACAGGCTTACACAGACGCTTTAATCTTGTAGTATTGACTGCGTGATAAGCCGTATTTCTCAGAAATATAACTTTGTGATTGTCCTTTGGTGATTGCATCAATGATTAAATCTGTATCATATCTGTTACCATTGGCTTTGTGCTTGTCACCATTTTTAATAGAGTTGAAATCATCAATTAATTTAATGGCGTCTTTAAGGTCGTCTTCGTAAGTATAATCAAAGCCTCTGATAAACTCAAAATCACCATTATCTTTTTGTGCTCCAGTCCAGATATCAAATCTTGAGGCTAATTGCTGGTGGGTAAACTTGGGCTTATTGGTTTGTGTTACGTCTTTCCAGACTTTACCGTCAAATCTTACCAGATGGTCTCGATGCTTATAAAAATCATACATTAAACCTCCATTGCTAATTTGTGAATTTTGATACTTAGTAATCTTGCTAAATCCAGTCCAAAGGCATTTAGAGCCTTCAGACTATCAAGGTCATCTTGCTTAATCCTGATATGGTGTCTTGCTGCCTCTAAACGACTATTAAGCAAATCCTGCTCGTTAATATCACGGTTAATTGCAAGATTCATCACTGCTGAGTGTGGCAGACCTGTAATGTTTTTGATTCGGTTAAGTTCGTCAAAGGCTGTCTTTGTAACTCTGGTTAAAGTGTGCTTAGTCATTATTTAAAATCCTTCTGCTTGTGCGTACACGTCAAATTCAAAGTCTGGCTCACTGGTTGTAAGACTGATATTACCAACGGTAATATGATGCTCGACAATACCAATTAACTTTGCGCACATCACAGCAAGTAATGCGCAATAGGCATCGCTTGGTAACTCATGGCTTAACCTGGTTGCCTGACGCTGGAGATGGTTTGTCACGGTAGCTGAGTTAATTTCATCAAGATTCTTTAGAAGATAAAACAATTTCTTGTTGTATTTTGGGTGCCCCTCACTTCTGCAAAATCCGATAAGAATGTCGTCAAGCTTGCTCGGTAATTGCTCGTAGCTGTCAAAGTTAGTCAGATAATTCTTGATGCTGTTCTTTGTTGTTTTGCGTACTGACATATAACGACTCCTCGGTGTAATTGCCCGAATTACTTCGTCAATGCCTTTGCGTTCTGCTCTGGTGAACTTGGGTGCTTCGTGGCTGGTGGGGGAGTTTGTGTAAGCGTAGGAATTGTATCTGTTACGTTGTCTCGATGCCTGAAGCATCGCTCTAAATTCTGCATCTCTCATTCATAAGCTAGTCCTTATAATTGTTAATTCTCTGTTAACCAATATATACAATACTAGCATTTTCAAAGGCTAATGTCAAGCAATTTTTAACAATTTAGTAACATCTGTGGTATAATGGGTTTATGGGGAGAGTAAAATATGAGGCGTGGCTATCGAGAATGGCCGCATGGTTATTGCATTGCACACAGACCTCTTCAATCGCTCTGTAACGAGCTAAACGGCCTCGTCAGGTCAACTATAAGGTCAGGTACTTTTTTGTGCCAGAATGCGATTGAGAGCGTCCTACAAGGAAAGCTAATGGTAAACCTCCCTGAGCTGGGGTCACCTGATGTATGGGCTGGTGGAGGTATTGGACTGATTGCAGGTCTGCTACTCCGCTATTTCATCGTCAGAGTGTTTATCGTGTTCAGATTGTTTGGTCGTGAATGGTCATTTGACCTCAAGGACAGGACCCGAACAGACAACCACACAGAACCCCGTTAAACTCCCTTCAAAACCCCTGTACGAGATGACAGATAGAAGTCTATGTTATAGGGGTATCTTTAGCATTTTGTGCTATCTACTAAAAGATAGCTTGACAGAACCAGAAAGCTGCATCTATCAAGCATTCACCTCTCTGACAGTGATTTCTAAAAGTTCTTATTTTTCAATTAGTTGTAATTAGCCAATATAATAGCTGTTCAGCTTCTTCACAGGGAAACTTCAGAGGCATTCTTAACCGTCCACTAAGTGGGAGAAGAGCGACATCCCAGAAAGGGAAGCTCCTTTCTAATTGGTATTGTTACCAATCCCTAAACCGACTTCTTAACCCACCCTTACGTTATTCGTTCACAGTGTCGATAAGTGGTTTTGCCCTCTGTTTCTGTTATCATCGGGCTTACCTTGTCAGGGCTTTGAAATGTCCCTGTAACTCCCTCTTAACGGGAGAGAAAGAACATAGTGACCCCAAGCGAAGCGCCCCTCTAAAAAGATTTTTTAGCTATTTTGTTTAAAGGCACATCAAACGATACATTTTGTTGATTTTGGTCAAAGACAAAAGCATTGACAAAATGGTAAGATTGCTCACATGACCTTACTTAACAGACTTTTAAGAGCTTTTGAAACAGCCTGTTTAACAAGGTCACTACCTACGGTTCTTCGTTTCCCTTCTTTCTAGGTAGTCATCTGTTAAGTATCTTTTCAGATATCTCTTACAGTCACTGTTAAGATGTAACTCACCTTCGGTATATCGTTACTTTCTCTCCCGTTAAATATCCCTTCACAGTTAGACTAAATAACACCTGTGTAGTTTCTTGGTAGAATCTTTCAAGGTAACTTAGCTCTGAGTTTATGAAGTTGACCTATGAGATAGACTCTACCGAATCTGTTAGTCAATTGTTGCTTAGGTGCTGCTAAGGCTTACTTAGTGGGAAGAGAGGGAATATGTGACCATAGGAACCCCTCCTGTTAAAAGTTTCTTGACGTTACTATCTCGATATGTATAATGGCTTACTGTACTAGGTTTACTTCCAAAGCAACCAAGCACACTCTCTATGGCAGTGTCCGGCGAGGTAAGGTCGTGTAGGGTGCGGTTCGGTGGGGTAAGGTTTGGTGCGGTATGGGTGGATGGTAGTAGCCACATTAAAAATCTACTTGATGAGGACTTCTTCACCGGAGTCTTTTTTGTTTGTATAAAATTTGTACAGCCAATATCCAGCTTCTAATTTTTTATAAAATCGATTAGACCCTCTTCGAGTTCCCTTTCCCGACAATCTTCAAAAATATCTGCGACAGGTCTATACCCGTTTAGTAGCCCAGATTCACGATATAGCCCCCCCCTTTGCAAAAGGAAATAAAATATCTGTCATATCCTTATGACTGTCTAAATAATCACTTCGCTAATCGGTAATAAGTTGCTTTAGAAATTCCTAACTCTTCCTGAATCTGTAACCGTGTCTTACCTTGTGAAATAAGCGTCTGTACAGCCTTTGAAGAAGCTTTTACGGGTCTTCCCATGTGAACCCCTTCAGCTTTAGCACGCTCTATTCCAGCCTTTCTACGCTCTGCTATCAAGCTTCTTTCAAGCTGTGCCAGTGTTGACATAATACCCAGCATTGCTTCACCGATTGGTGTAGACAGGTCGAACCCTTCACGCAACGAAACAACCCGCACACCTTTAGCCTGTAGAGCTTTAACGGTTGATAACACATCGATTGTGTCGCGTCCGAGACGGTCTACAGCCACCACCACCACGGTGTCACCTTCTCGTGCATAAGCTAATAGTCTGCTGAAACCATCTCTTGAAGAAGCTTTGACAGAACCACTGACAGCCTCATCAGTGAACCATTTAGCAATGTTGTACCCTGCCTCTTCAATTTGCATTTGTTGGTTAGCGATAGACTGGTCATCTGTACTCACCCTGCAATAACCGATTGTCTCCATACATCCCCCCTAAGAAGTCTCAAAAGTTAGTCTCATAAGTTTAGCTGTCTCATAACCCAAAAACAAGCTTATGAGACACTTGGAAGGTGCATTCTACCGTTACGTTGAAAGTGTCTCATAAGGAAGTCCTTTTGAGACTGGTTATGAAGGAGCTATGAAGATTTTGGGAGGGTAACTGTAACCATCACTTTTCAATATTCATGCAGGTGATTGTTAAGTGGTTTGATAGTCGCTTTGAGAGAGTACTGATGGTGACCAAACATCTATATATCGTTATATAGCCCTGTATATAGGGCTTTTCTAAGGGTCTGGAGAGGAACGACTAACACCCTGCATAGTTCCCTGAAAAGAGACTTCACAGATTATTTATATATTTCAATGGGTTATACCAAAAATGAACTATGTCGATACTGTATAGAATCTGTGTAGGATTGCATAGATACTTGGAAAAATACCGTTAAATTGCATAGGTACTAACCTGTTTATGTCCTGTTTTTACCTGTTCTGGCGATAAGCGATTTCAGCCTCGTTATTACTGACTGCATAGTAGTTTCATGTAGGTAAAAATCTTTAAAACTGATTTCTTTTAACTTAAAAGATATTCTTACAGGTTCATCCATACTGGTAAGGATAGCCATGTAATCGCCGTTCACATAGCCTCGCGTATGTGGGATGTTCTCTTCAGTTATACCTGCCCTTATAACCTTCCAAACTGAGTCATTGAAGTTCATCACATCATTACAGAATCGTCCATGTGCTTCCATCATATCACTAACCAGTGAAGCCGATTTAGGGCTAAGTTTGTTACCCATTGCATCCATCATTTGTAGTGACGATGCCAGATAATCTAGTTCAGCGATGATTTTGTAAGAGTTCGATTTAACCTCCCATTGCAATGACTTGTCTTTAGGTTCAGATATTGGCGAATGCAACCCATACTGACTATCAAATATTCTTCTTGAATCCTCAACGTATTGGATAGCTGAATAGTAACGTTTATGGAGATTGTGTACTTCTTTATAGAAGTTTTCAGCACTCTCAAGACGCTTGGTTTTAAACCAGTCATTAGCTTTGAATGCAGCCCAGACAGCGGTAGTAGCCATAACTATGTTGGCTATCATGCTTCCCCAATCAGTAGTGTTGCTCATCCTTTCATACCCTGGAAACTCAATCAGTTAACTATCTTAACGCTCTAGGGAGATGTAAGGAACATCACTTGAAGATTATGTGAGGCGAACATCTAAAGAAAACCGAATAGACTTTATTCAATGGTCATTGAAGTCATAATCATTTCAGTAGAAAAACCAGGTCTCGATTTTAAATGCAAATAGCAATCATATTCAATAAGGCAAGACGATCAGGATCAGTGAAAATGTCATTTTTGGCGTAATTACCCT
>SKEU01001420.1_pt1 | contig 11863 bp, 10 predicted proteins | sample 4819571 | NCBI WGS metagenome assembly SKEU01 (sample SAMN11008801, study PRJNA524170) | human gut metagenome | biome: Human fecal sample; material: Feces; isolation source: fecal sample from pouch patient p8, p16 | host: Homo sapiens | place: Israel: Tel-Aviv | collected 2015-06-23
TCATAAGATGGCGATAAGAAGAAAGGATCAGGTAAAATTCATGAAGACAACTCAAGAAAGTATTTTCTCATCGAAAACGTTAACGTATTTCTTGCAACTAGCTGAAACTATGAATTACACACAGGCAGCTCAAATTTTAGGAATTACGCAACCAGCATTGACCCAACAGATCAAAAAACTAGAGCGTACCGTTGGTGCCCCTTTATTTTATTCCGTTGGGAAAAAGTTACGTCTCTCTGACGCCGGTTACACAATGCTTAACGCAACCCACAGTATTTATAGTGTATTGAACAAGGCAACTGATGAAATCCAGCAGACAACTAGTGCTACTCAAGGAACAATCAATATTGGCGTGCTAGCTTCAATTGAAGACCATGTATTTGAGGATTTTGCCATTAAGTATTACGAGGCCAATCCAAATGTTATTATTTCGTTGCACATGCTGACGCGTAAAGAGATTTGGGAACGATTAGAAAATAATCGGATTGATTTGGCAGTCATGTACCTACCTGATGAAAGTATCAAGAACTGGAAGCCATACCAGTCTAAGAAGATTATCCAAGACGAATTGCTATTCATTTCGGGTGACGAGAAGTTAGCGAAGAAGAAGCGCATCAAGTTCAAAGATACGACGCTCAATCCATGGGTAACGTATCCTGAAAACTATTACTTGGATCAAGTGGTTAAGGAATCTTATAAGAACCAGTTGGCTGATTTGCCAACGGCAGTCGCACGGTTTACGACGCCACAACAGATTTATCGCTTTGTGGCAGCAACTAATACTAACACGGCGTTGCCAAATTCATTTATGGTGGCTAATCCGGCAACTGATAAGCTCCACACGTTGTCATTTGAACCAGCCATCAAGTTTGACTTAAATTTTGTCTTCCGTAAAGATAAGGACCAAATTCCGCGAATCAAGAATTTCCTTGATGAATTTGATGCCTACTTACGGACCGAAGATTATATTTCACGGTTACAAAAGATTAATCAAAAATAAGTTTTAAGGGAGTTTTGTGCTAATGAGTAAGGAATTAGTTTTTGGACATCAAAATCCTGATACCGACGCAATCGTGGCGGCTAAGGCGTTCTCATACTACGAAAATAAGATGGGAGCGGACACTGAAGCAGTTGCATTAGGCGAACCCAACGAAGAAACTCAATTTGTTTTGGATTACTTCGATGAACCAGCACTACGGGTGATTACTAAGGCCAGTGATGAAGTTGACAGTGTTATGCTTGTTGATCATAACGAACCTCAACAAAGTGTGAGTGACATTGCTGACGTAACTGTTAGTCACGTGGTTGATCATCATCGAATTGCTGGTTTTGACACGGCCCAACCATTATTCTACCGGGCTGAACCACTTGGTTGCTGCAGCACTGTCATTTACAAGTTGTTCAAAGAAAATGACATTGAAATTCCAGCCAAGTTAGCTGGATTAATGTTATCTGCAATCATTTCAGATACATTACTCTTAAAGTCCCCAACCACAACGGAAACTGACGTGGCAGTTGTTAAAGACTTAGCTAAAATTGCTGATATTGATTATGAAACGTATGGTTTAGCAATGCTTAAAGCGGGCACTAACCTTGACAGCAAGACTGAAAAGGAATTAATCGATGCCGATGCGAAGTCATTTGAAATGGCTGGCAAGACCGTGCGCGTTGCGCAAATCAATACAGTTGACTTGGATGATGTTTTCAAGCGTCAAGCTGCTTTAGAAGCTGCTGCAAAAGACGAAAATGCGAGTGACGGCTATGATTTATTCTTAATCTTGGCTACTAATATCTTAGATAGTAACTCGAAATTATTAGTCGTTGGTAACCCAACGGAACCTGTTGAAAAAGCCTTTGGTAAGACGATTGCTAACAACCGGTTAAGCTTACCAGGTGTCGTTTCACGTAAGAAGCAAGTTGTCCCTCAATTAACGGACGCCTTCAACGCTTAATTTACAGATTAATTTAAAAAGAAGCTACCACTTGTTGGAGCTTCTTTTTTGCATTCTAGCTAGATTGGGGTATGATAAATACTGTAATTAGATTGTACACAACTCAATTATGGAAGGACTGATAGTAATGGATAAACAGCAAGGTGAATTACGACAGCGTCTAACGCCTGAACAATACGCCGTTACTCAAGAGGCAGCGACCGAACGGCCATTTAGCGGTGAGTATGATAACTTTTACCAGGAAGGTATTTACGTTGATGTAGTTAGTGGTCAAGCACTCTTTAGCTCGCGTGACAAATATGATGCGGGTTGTGGGTGGCCATCCTTCACTAAACCAATCGATCAGACTAATCTTAACGAACACCGTGACGAGTCGTTTGGCATGCATCGAACAGAAGTGACTAGCACACAAGCAAACTCACATTTAGGTCACGTCTTTCCAGATGGGCCACGAGATCGCGGCGGGCTTCGTTATTGTATTAATTCAGCAGCACTGAAGTTCATTCCAGTTGCCGACCTTGAAAAGGCTGGTTATGGTCAGTATCAGAGTTTATTTAAATAATTGAGTTAATAAACGGGAGGAATTTAGATGACAGAGACTGCAATATTTGCTGGTGGCTGTTTCTGGTGCATGGTCAAACCGTTTGATCAACAGCCCGGGATCAAGTCAGTCATTTCAGGTTACACTGGTGGTACCGTCGCTAATCCGACGTATGAACAAGTTGCCAGCCACACGACTGGGCATACTGAAGCGGTTAAAATCACTTTTGACCCAGATGTAATCAGTTATGCTGACTTGGTCGAAATTTACTGGCGTCAGACTGATCCAACCGATGCTTCTGGCCAATTTCAGGACCGTGGTGACAGTTATCGACCGGTAATTTTTGTTAATAGTGAAGCTCAACGTCGAACTGCAACTGCTTCAAGAGATGCACTTGCGGCTAGCGGTAAGTTTGCTGAGCCGATTGTGACAACCATTGAAGATGCGAAGCCATTTTATCCCGCAGAAGCCGAGCACCAAGACTTTTATCGACGCAATCCATTCCGTTATCAAATCGAAGAAATGGGTGGTCGTGAGGCGTTTATTAAGCAACATTGGCAATAAGCTAGATGGTGATTAAGCGTTGAAAATGGCTCAGATTTGCGATCTTCGTATCGTTTGAGTCTCATCTCGATAAAAATAAGGCTAAAAACACGAATAAACCAACCTGCAACCACAGCAATCGTCGCTGGGCTAGTAGGTTGGTTTTTGAGTTCAATTATGATTGTTAACTTGCTTGGTACGCGTCCAATGCTGAATAAAATGATTTTTTGACTGAGTCACGAATATTTAAGTAAGTAATATAATCAGATAATTCATGAACATTACTAGTCAAAGGAAAATCAAAATCTGAGTGCGCATAACAAGCGGCTGGCGCGAACGGACCATTTTGTTCAATAAACGGTTCTAACCAACGATAGAATGTCATCAAATCATCCTTTCAATACTTTAGTTAAATTCAATAAAACTAGTTTAACTGCAAAAAGGCGCGTTGTATAGGCGTTTTAAGGCTTCTTAATTAACTAGCAAATTCCACGTAATGCTTGTGACGTGTTTGTAAAGTTATGTAAAGATCGTGCAACAACGTAAAGTTACTTTAACTAAAAAAGCTAACTGTAGCAGTTAGCCCATCAGTGTCACTTAGTCGGTTTTAGTGGCTTTTAAAGTTCGCAAATCACGTTGTCGTAGCAAGTTTTGGTAATATTCGAGGCTGGTTTCATCTAACCGTAGTTGTTGCATGATCTCAGTCGGTTCGGTCGTCCGGTGTTGATTGAGAAACCACAGCATGAAGTCCTGGCGCAATGCAACCGGCTTTAATGGCACACCTAAACGTTGACTATCACCCGCCAAGTATTTATGCAATGCCGCGAGGGTGAGATGTGGGTCGGTTCCGCGTTGACGCTGCTTTAAAAAAAGGTCCGAACTACCACTTTGAGTCTGTAATGGCTGCAAATAGGCCCGTAGTTTAACCAGAAAAGCCTGTTCTACTGCTGTAAAGGTAATTGCATTCAACTGCTGATAAAACCCTGGGGTTAGCATCTCCGTGGCAGTATAACCCTTGGTCGTTAGTAACAAGAATAAGCGGGTGTATGGATGCAGATCATCCATTGCTAACCATGCCGCTAATTGCTCTGGCCAGGTCGTTGTTTGTTGACGATTGGTCAAGGGTTGCCCTTTAATTGTAAAGGTTGGTAAAGTTGTAATAATTCGGTGTGAAAATAAATAGCTAAAGTAGCCGTTTAGATTCGACAGACATTTGTTCAGTGTCGATGTTTTGAATTGGCGTTGTTCACGGAGCATTGCCAAGTAAGCTTGAATATCATTCTCAGTTAAATCTGCTAGTAATTGATCCTTAGCAAAGGTCTCATTGAAATGCTGCTCATAGTTGAAAAAGTCAGCCAAGGTTAATTCATATTGCTCAATCGTACTAGCTTGCTTGCCAGCAGTTTCTAATGAGGCGAGAAAGCTTTTAGCATACGGAAATTTAGCGGTCATTGATAGTAGGACATCCTTTCTGGGTTAGAATTCTTACTTTAACTAAAACATAAATTTACAACAAAAACAAGCGATTTGACCGATGCTGAGAGACGCGTTCTAAGCGCGTGTTCGTTTATTAGTTGAAGAGTTGTCCCTTAAATAAACCGTAAAATCGATGTTAGTTATCAGCAAATCATGAGCGTGCATGCAAACTAGTGATAATTGGATTTAGGAGTCTGAAAACATTTGAACTTTTAGTGATTCAGATAAGTTGATCCGAATTAACGAAAAATGCTCGGTTGAAATTCAATCGACTAATTTTAGTGTTGATGTTTGTGAATCATAAAAAATAATTTAAGTTAAGCGGACGTCTTGAAAAATTCTGAACAGTTAGAGCCAGCAAAATGATTGCGACAAAATGACAATCTGAGAACTGAATCACCAGAAAGCTAACTTAAAATCAAAAAATTACCACAGGGGACCTAAATCAGGTCGTGGGGGAGCAATTTTGTTTTTAATTCTACTTTGTATAATATATATTATGTAAACTAGAAAATGTAAAAAAAGCCCCCTAGCTAGATTTACCCATAATCCACACATAAGCCATCATAATCACAACAAACCGCTTTTATCGCGTGAATTGTCATCAAGTTTACTGCTAGCACAGCGATAATTTTTGAGTGGCAAATTAATTTATGGCACATTTTTATAAAATCTACTGAACTCACTGAATCATATTGATGTGACTTACCGTGAATATATGATTATGATTCATAAAATAGCTTTTGACTGTGTTAATGATGTTATTGCTCATAACTGTTAGTCAATCGACTGAATTGCTGTGCACCTTGGGTTTAAAACTGGCTTTTAGAACGTAATTGTTTATCAAACCGATTTATTGAATCGATGGTTTGCTAACGACAGCCTTATTTTTTCAAAAGACATGATTTGCCATGGACCGGAAACGCCAAAAACCGTATCATGACAGTGTTCAATCACGCGCTTAACTGAATCATCAGCCACGTTCAAAAATGTTAAAGATGTGTAATTTAGACCAGTCTGTAATACTAATTTATCTTGTCGACAACCACATCAGTCTACCGTAATTTATATTAGAGGCCGCGGGCTGAACACCATAAATGTGAGTGGCATCCTTGAGTACCTGCGGTTGCATGAAGCCCAGGTAATTAGCGGCAACTAGCCTAGCTTTCAACTGTTTTTTGGCGATTATTAGTCAGAATTGTGGCTTGACAACTTGTTAATTTTCAGACCATTAGTCCTAAAATTAAGCGTATTTATTAAAGCTGATTGTGCCATTCAATTTAGTGTCAACAATTATTGCAGACTACGAACAATAATTCGCCATGGCCTCATATGTTTGTTGGACATGTGCTAGATCAAAAGTTTGGTGAATAATTTACCGGGGTGATGGGTTCTTTCAATACCACGGCTAATAAAATTGTGTAATTTGCAGCAAGTTGTCACGAACGCAATGTCATCACGCGAACCGATATTACGCCCAAATGGGTCGTTGGGGTTCATTTCAACCTTTTGTGACAACCCCTACCCGGCCAAAAATAGCACCCGGTCGCCCTACTCTTAAGCCTATTCCATTTCAACGCATTCTAAAACCGCTTCAACACCAGTTTTATCGGATCAATTGGGCAATTCAATGGTTTTGACGACAATATCCATTGCAACACACGTTTTGGCTGAAGCCTGGCGGATTGACATGACGGCTCATAGCAATGATTTTGCTAGCCCGCGTAATTACGAACCACCCCCCGCACTAACAGCGTCATCCATCACCCATAGTACTGACTGTCGCCCTGCTTAAGTTGCACGGTCGCCCTAGCTTGAAACCCGTTGCCATGACATGTTGGCGAAGAGCAATCAATCATTTAGTGGTCATCACCGGGCTGTCCTGGCAGCGCCCAATCGGCATTAGTAAATGGGGATTACGGGCCATTAAAGTCAATTGATCCGTGGTATTTGCTAACGATACTGGCAGTGCCAGCTATTAACTATGACCGTAGCCACAATAATTTGATGGTACAAATTAGACGATCTGTCCCCTTTTAAACATTATAAAAAGATTATTACTGAAGTAACAGTCACTACTGTCAGTAATAATCTTTTTTATATCATCAGTTTAATTTTCATTCAGTGAGCTTCGAACGCTAACGATTCATTTGGGTATTGATCTTGAAATGGCCACTGCCACTCAACTCTGCTTGATTTGACGCCGCCAGAGCTTGGCCTCCGCGATCCCGCAAGTCATCAACATAAGGATTGGTAAGTACAAGATAATATGATAGCGGCCCTGTACTTCTAATGGTAAAGCACTTAAGGTGAAACCGTCTAACAAAAGCGATGCCATTAGCAAATAGTGGTTAAGATAGTGTTGATGCCATAGCAGTCCCAGCCCCATTAAAACACTGAATAACGCAATCACCAGCATTGCCTGCCAATAAACCGTCGCACTTGTAATCAATATAGGGGCTAAATAAAACCAGTGGCGGTTAAGCAAACCGGGATGATGGCTTAAGTTATATAAGCTCCAATCATAGCCATAATCCTCACGAATAAAGCCCTGCATTTTTTCATTAACAAATGACCCCAACTGTGGCTTGATTTGTTTGAGATTAGTCTGCAAAGTCCTCGCCATCGTTCGTGTGATTCGCGGATAGGCTTGCGTCAACGTGGGCGCCACCCGTAATTCGTGGCTGACGGTAGCTTGTAGTGCCGGGCTATAGGTCCCGTGACTTTTAACATCTGTCCCCGTAGCCAGGCTGTATAAAGTTTCAACTTGGGCTGGCGCAACCTTAAAGCCATATAACCAGCTGTCGAGATTAGTCGCTGTGAACATGAGCCCTAACACGACCGCACTGTATATGAGGAGCTGACGTACTTGAACGCGGTAAAGGTGGTGAGACTTAAGCAGGACACACAAACTCATCAAACCCAGTGCAATTAGCCAGACGCCCATGATTGGCCTCAGCATATTGGCCACGACAGTCATCACGATCGCTAACGCTAGGTATAGTCGTCGATCCGTGATTGTGGTCGTCGTGAGTGGAACTAATGCCCGCGTCAGCGCATACATCATGAGTAGGACGCTGGTGAAAAAGAACGGTTCACCACCATTTAAGAGCGTGCCGTACAGCCAATAAGCTGGAATCCAGTAAAAAATGAGGGCAGCCATGATGCCTAATTGTCGTGAGAGCCACCGTGCGACTAGCCAGTAAATTAAGACCATATCGACTAAAGTACACCCAATATTGATTAGTTGGCTGACAAAAAAGTTGGCCCCGCCAAAAGCCGCGACTAAACTGTAGCCGTTCGCGATATTTAAAGCGTGCGGAAAAACGACGTAATTGCCAACGATACCATGGTGTAACAGTTGGGTCCAGGTGAATCCTTGGGCACTAAACGCGGCTAGTGTATGGTAATTCCAGAAATCTGAGGTCGGGTCGATCTTTAACCCTGCAACTAGTGGAAATTTTAAGATAGTTAACCCCATCAGTGCTGCAACTAACCAGCTAGTTTGGTGGCGGCTCAACCACCAGCTGCCAAGGCCAATCGTGGCACCAATGAACAATACGAATAAACCAGCGCCTATCCAAGCACTGATTGCGAGGTGTAATTTCAGGTTGACTTGCCAGTTGGCGACAATCATCCACCCGAGTAAGGCAGCTGCAATCGTGAGAACGGTAATTTGAAATATCTTATAGCACCACTTCATCGGCATGCACCTTCATCTCAATATGAGCGTTTTAAGCCAGTATCTGGATATTTTGCAACGCGGGTCGTAACACCATGGTGCGTTTTGGCCCACCCCGTTTGACCACGTAACTGTCGGTAAATGGCGACGTATGGCGTCAGGCTAATGATCAATAGGAATGCTTGAAAGGTTAAACTCTGCTTGAGAGCATCTAAGAAGCCAACGGGTTGTTTCACGACGGCACAGTTGCGTTGATACAGTGCTGCTAATACCAAGCAAGCCGAAAAAGCAATCACCAGTAATGTCCCGATAGCCAAGTGATGCCACCCAACTTGCCAATGTTGTAGGCTACGGCTCACAAGCACGACTAACGTGATTAGACTGGTCAGTGGCACGATACAACCACTGATAGGCATCAAAATCCAAAAGGTCGTGTCCAATTTTTGAAAATGGTTCAGACGTCCCGAACGCCAAAGTGCTGGTAGATAACGCATGCATTGAACGGCACCCTGACACCAGCGTACCCGTTGACGAAAAAATGGGCGTAGTTGTTCAACGGCCTCTTGCTGGACAACCAAGGTATGATCAAAGGCCGTTCGCGTACCACCTAGCAGCCAGGTCCGCAAAGTGAATTCGAGATCTTCAAGTAAGCTATTCCCCCACGGATTCTGTAACGCTAAATCTAGCCGGACGAACTGACCATTACCTGACGCGATCCCCTGACCAAGACGGTTGCGTAGCTGTTGAGTGGCATTGTTAACGCCCATAAACTCAAAATTTTGCATCTTGGTCAGCCAGTTGGGCTGATTATAAATGTTCACACTAGTTTGGATCATCGCCAACTGTGGTTCTTGTTCAAAGTGCGCCAGCACCCGTGTCAAGTCAGCAGTATTCATGAATGCGTCTGCATCTAGGACCCCCACGATTGTCCGTTGCGGATCAGATTTTAGCGCTAACGTCTTATGAATATACTGGACGGCAGTGTTGAGGACGGCCCCCTTACCTGCACGCTGGTTGCCCGTGCGGTGTAGGATTTGTAAGAAGCGCGACGATGACTGAGTTAGCAACAACAGACTATGATCTGTCGAATCGTCATCGACGGCAATGATTTGGGCGTGAACGGTTGGTGGTAACTGTTCGAGAGATTCGGTCAATTGCGTAATCGTTCGCGAGATAACGTGCTCTTCATTGAGCACCGGAATAACCAAAAACAATTCATAAGGTGTGGGCCCCTTTTCATAGTTTTGAATAGGTTCCCGATAGTGATTGATCAGCAATAAGTTAATAATAAAATACAAGTAAAAAACAACTGAAATCATAATTGCAACTCTGATTATTATCATCATAACTCCCCCATCGAAACTTATTAAGAAGGTATTATACGCATACTTTTTTAAAATGCCTATTATTTATGTTATGAAAACATAGTGAACGAATCATGCCTATTCTTTACGTCTTTTTCACGAGAAATTTACACTTATTCGGTAGTTAGTGCCGTACATAAATTGGTAGGATAGTATTATTAACTAATAAGGACGGCGGAGATTGATGAAAAAAGCAACTTGGGGATTACTCGCATTATTGATTGGACAACCGATCGTCATTTACACCGCGCAACGGGCCCTATTAACGACGATTCCGAGTCGCTATGGTCTGCTGGGAGCAATCGCTTATACGAGTGATCCGCACCATTATTTGGCGATGCTTGAGAGTGCGCTTATTCCGGCCTTATTAATCGCGCTTAAGCCGCTAAATCGGTATGCGGCACCCTATACTTGGTCAACGATTTTGAAAAGGACGCTCGGCTGGTGGCTATTTGGAATGAATTGGTTTATTCTGATCAGCCTGTTTGTTCAAGCTAGCTGGCTAAGCTGGAGTATCTTTCTTTGGTCACTCGGTGGCGCCATGGTCCTGCTCGCTAAATTATTAGGTGTCCTCAGTCAGTGAGTTAATCTGAAACTACAAAAAGATACTGGGTAGTCAGCAACATACCCAGTATCTTTAAATTAGTTAGTTGGTTTAATAACTAGTCATGGTGTAGTAGTGGTGTCAACATATCAATGATCCCCACTGAAGCACTTGGAAAGGCAAAAATCTTCTGACTTAACGTTGTGGCGGAGACGTGATCAGCAATAATCATGGTCAGTAAGTTGATCAGGTCTGGTGCGCCATTACCATAGATTGAGGCACCGACGAAGTAATTCTCTTGGTCAAAGACTAATTGTAAATCAGCGTCGACCTCGTTTTGATACTGAAAGGCTAACAGTTTACCATATGGCAGCGCTTGAACGTGAAAGTGTTCAGTATCATGCTGGGCAGCCTCGACACTGACACCGACTTGGGCGATTCTTGGTAGCGTAAAGACGACCGCTGGAATGACCGGATAATCAATGGCGGCAGTGCTACCAAGCAGTTGGCCGGCAATGTAGTTAGATTCAAAGGTCGCGGTCGGGGTTAGCTTCGGCAAAGTCTTACTAATGACATCACCACTGGCGTAAATGTTTGGAATGCTTGTCCGCAAATGGTCGTCGACGATAATGCCGTGCCGGTCGGTCTTAATGCCAACTTTCGTTAGTCCTAAGTGTTCGATGTTTGGAATCCGACCAGTGGCCGCAATGATATCATCACTCTCAATCTTCAGGCCGCTGGCAGTGGTTGCCATTAACCCTGTGGCCGTTTTAGTCACTTGGCTAAGCGCTTCGCCAAAGTGGAAGTGCACCCCGGCTGCCTGTAGATGTGTGATCATCTTTTTAACGTGTTCTGAATAAAATGCGGGTAGTGCTCGATCGGCAAACTCAATAATATGCACTTCTGACCCTAGTAACACGGCCATGTTGGCAAATTCCAGCGAGATGATTCCAGCACCAATTAAGGTCAACCGTTTAGGCATGGTTGGTAGGTCAAGAAAATCACGACTGTCATGCATCAGGTCCGCACCCGGGATAGCCAGCTTGGCTGGTCGTTGTCCGGTCCCGATGACGATGGTATCCGCTGTATACGTGCTGTCCGCTACTTGAACAGTGTGGGTATCAGTCAGCTCACCATGACCGGTAATAATTGTAATCCCCAATTGTTTGAAGACGGCCGTCATTTGTACCGATAAAGGTTGAATGACTTGTTGCTTATAGGCCATCAACTGTGACCAATCGATGGTGGGCGTTGTGTTGACGCCAATCCCTTGATATTGTTTGAGTTGTTCAGTCAGCTCGAAGGGACCGTCTAACAGAATCTTAGCATCACAGCCAAAGTTAGTGCACGTCCCGGCGATGGTATCTTCTTCAATGATTGCTACCTTATGTTGCGCATGTGCTAGGGCCACTGCCGCATGCCACGTTGCGTGCCCGCTACCGATAAAAATTGTGTCATAATCTGCCATTAGAGATTCCTCCTAAAATTATATTTCAGTCGCACGAGATTGAAATGGTCAATAAAAAGGCCCGTTTAGGCCAAATCCTGTGATAATGCGGTAATAATCTTCTGGTTCAGGGCCAGTGCTTGTTGATATTCATCGACAGTCAGGTGGTAGCGACTGATACAAGTTGCAATCGCGGCTTCGATTGGTGCTTGTTGTTGCTTGCCTTGAGTTGTGAGATGAATAACCAATTGACGCCGATCCGTTGCTGGGCGCTCCCGTTGCAACCACCCGGCGTCTTCCATACGCCGCAAAAG
>SKEU01001061.1_pt1 | contig 11826 bp, 9 predicted proteins | sample 4819571 | NCBI WGS metagenome assembly SKEU01 (sample SAMN11008801, study PRJNA524170) | human gut metagenome | biome: Human fecal sample; material: Feces; isolation source: fecal sample from pouch patient p8, p16 | host: Homo sapiens | place: Israel: Tel-Aviv | collected 2015-06-23
GTCGGGGCTAAATCGCGCCAGCGCTGGCTGTTTTACGCGTATGACAGGCTCCGGAAGACGGTTGTTGCGCACGTATTCGGTGAACGCACGATGGCGACGCTGGGGCGTCTTATGAGCCTGCTGTCACCCTTTGACGTGGTGATATGGATGACGGATGGCTGGCCGCTGTATGAATCCCGCCTGAAGGGAAAGCTGCACGTAATCAGCAAGCGATATACGCAGCGAATTGAGCGGCATAACCTGAATCTGAGGCAGCACCTGGCACGGCTGGGACGGAAGTCGCTGTCGTTCTCAAAATCGGTGGAGCTGCATGACAAAGTCATCGGGCATTATCTGAACATAAAACACTATCAATAAGTTGGAGTCATTACCGGATAGTTGGAGTCTGAAGCGGCTGCACTGGTATTCGGAAAAGAGCGTCAGTTACATCAATACCTTTGACAAGGATGAAAATGAGAATGGTTTCTCTGGTGTTAACCGGCGGGTCCTGATGTTGCTGTCGGCGTTTCATGTGTCGACCCCGACCCTGGTTTACAAACATTGGCTGAATGGTGCACTGAGATATCTGTTCGACAATTGTCACCCTGATCAACCGGTGGATGCCGGGGCTTATCTGTCCTATCTGGAGAGTCAGGCTCGCCGCTTTGTCTTCCAGCGCTTTTTGGCGCCTGGTGAAGGGGCTTCCTATTACCAGATGCTCTACCTTGATAACGCCCTGTTGCCCGCCATCAATGTGGATGAGAGTTGGCACAAGGTGATTACATCCAAACTTCGCTTCGGTCATATCGAGAACAACTTTGTCTTCAACTTCCTTGACTATCTGCTGTGGGTACGAGATCGGAATAGCGACAAAGTTGCTGGCTCCTTTGAGTTCACTTTCCGCAGCTCGGTGGAGCACTTCTCACCCCAGCATCCGATGGATGGCTATAAACCGGTTGAGCAGAGTGCACTCCATTCGTTTGGCAACCTTTGCCTTATCAGCCACAGCAAGAACTCGCGCTTGAGTAACTTCCAGCCGCAACAGAAGCAGGAGCACTTTGAAGCAAGCCTTGCCAATAACCAGACTGATAGTCTTAAATTGCTTGCTATGATTCGGCTGATGAAAGATAAAGGTCGTTGGCTGGAAGATGAGATAGCTGAGCATCAACAAGATATGTTGCAGGTCTTACTATCCAATCAAATTCAGCAATAACGGATTGAATCTGTTTATGAAATTTGGCTGCTATCAACTAATGGGCGTTAAGTTGATTGTATGATCTGATTGATAAAGAAGGGGAGACTAAAAATCTCCTCTTCTTTGCAGCAGTTTACTGCGGTCTTTTTGTGATGCATCAGCATAAAACGTTTTACTTGTGGACCCTAAGAAATGGAGAACATTATGTCGACTGTAGATACCTCTACAGCAGAGGAACTCAATCAAGGAGGCTCAGATTTTATTCTGACTTCCCTCGAGGCTATGCGTAAGAAGTTATTGGACCTTACGTCTCGAAATCGACTTTTGAATTTCCCTATCACTCAAAAAGGGTCTTCACTACGTATTGTTGATGAATTACCAGAACAGCTTTATGAAACCCTTTGCTCGGAAATCCCGATGGAATTTGCTCCTGTGCCCGATCCAACTAGAGCGCAGCTGTTAGAGCATGGCTATCTCAAAGTTGGGCCAGATGGTAAAGATATACAGTTAAGAGCTCATCCTAGCGCTAAGGATTGGGCGCACGTCTTAGGAATCCGTACAGATTTTGATTTACCAGATAGCCATAAAACGGTTGTTTCTGATTCAGATAGAGAGTTGCTGGAAAAAGCCCATCAGTTTATCTTGCAATATGCCCAAGGCCAGAATGGAAAATTAACAGGGATTCGTTCTGAATACGTTAATCAAGGTATAGCTTTGTCAGCGTTGAAGGAGGCGTGCTGCTTAGCAGGCTATGAAGGGCTTGAGGATTTTGAACGACAGGCAAAGGCTGGGAATGAGATTAGTATATCTTCTTCCAATCCCTCTCATGACGATAATCGGATACAGGCTCTGCTTTATCCAAATGAACTGGAAGCTTGTTTGCGCGCCATCTATGGTAAGGCTCAAACTGCTTTGGAGGAGAGTGGCGCCAACATCTTGTATTTGGCGTTAGGGTTCCTTGAGTGGTATGAAAGCGATTCCTCTGAAAAGGCACGTTATGCACCGTTATTTACAATTCCGGTGAGATGTGAACGAGGAAAATTAGATCCGAAGGATGGTCTTTACAAGTTTCAACTTTATTACACGGGTGAAGATATTTTGCCCAATCTCTCTTTGAAGGAAAAACTTCAGGCTGACTTTGGCCTCGCTCTTCCTTTGTTCAATGAAGAGGAAACTCCAGAGTCTTATTTTGCTTCGGTGAAGAAGGTTGTAGAGCAGCACAAACCTAAATGGTCTGTGAAACGTTATGGTGCACTTAGCTTGCTCAATTTTGGCAAGATGATGATGTATCTTGACCTCGATCCTGCCCGCTGGCCTTGTGACAAGCGCAATATATTGTCTCATGAAGTAATTCGTCGCTTTTTCACCAGTCAGAGCTGTGGTCAAGAGAATTCCGGCTTACCTGGTGGCTTCGGTCAGCATGAGTACTGCATCGATAGTTACCCTGATATTCATGACAAGGTTCCACTAATCGATGATGCGGATAGCTCGCAGCACAGTGCGTTGATCGATGCTATCCGTGGTCAAAACTTAGTCATTGAGGGCCCTCCTGGTAGTGGCAAATCACAAACGATCACCAACTTGATTGCAGCAGCTCTGCTCAACGGTAAGAAAGTCCTGTTTGTGGCAGAGAAGATGGCTGCACTGGAGGTTGTCAAACGTCGCTTGGATCGTGCGGGGCTAGGTCAATTTTGCTTAGAGTTGCACAGTCATAAAACTCATAAGCGCAAGGTGCTGGATGATATTAATGCTCGCTTGGTGAGTCAGGCGACCATGCCTACTATGGAAGAGATTGATGCTCAGATTTTGCGTTATGAAGATCTTAAGCAGCAGCTCAATGAATATGCCGCATTGATCAATAACCAATGGGCGCAAACAGGCAAAACGATCCATCAGATTTTGAGTGGTGCAACCCGTTATCGTCACAAATTAGATATTGATGCAACAGCACTTCATATCGAAAACCTTTCCGGGAAGCAGTTGGATAAAGTGACCCAATTACGGCTGCGTGACCAAATAGTAGAATTTAGCCGCATCTACAAAGAGGTTCGTGAGCAGGTGGGGGCTAATGCAGAAATATATGAGCACCCTTGGAGCGGTGTGAATAACACACAAATTCAATTGTTTGACAGCGCTCGTATAGTCGATTTGCTACAAACTTGGCAGACATCAATTATCGACTTTCAACATAGCTATCAAGAATATGTAGATAAGTGGGCGTTAGAAGGCGAAAGCCTTAATACGCTTCAATATATTGAGCAATTGGTAGAAGATCAGTCGAATCTTCCAGTGTTGTGTGGTTCAGAGCATTTCCCAGCACTTAGTGAGCTAGATTCACCCGATGCCATTGCACGGGTGCGTCACTATTTAGATAGGTTCGAGTTGCTACAAGGTCATTATGTGGCCTTGAGCCAGGTTATCGAGCCTCAAAAGCTACGACTTTTAGAACAAGGACAATCGTGTGACTTTCCTCGTGAAGAGCTGGAAAAATATGGTGCAGCAGAGGATTTCACTTTACGTGATTTGGTCAGGTGGCTTGAATCCATCCAATCAATTCATGATGAGTTATCATCTATTTATGCGCAATTAAACGATTTCAAAAATGCTTTGCCAGATGGTATTGCTTCGTATATCGATGATTCGCAAGCTGGATTGCTATTCTGCTCTGAGTTGTTGTCGATTCTGGGTGCTTTACCGACTGAGCTTATTAGAGTTCGAGATCCTCTTTTTGATGATGATGATATCGATGCAGTATTGCGCGACTTAATGTGTCAAATCGAAACATTGCGTCCTTTAAGAGATGGTCTATCTACTTTGTATCAATTGGACCAGTTGCCTTCCCAAGAGATGCTCGCGCATGCCGTTGCTGTTATCCAGCAAGGGGGATTATTTGCATGGTTTAAGAGTGATTGGCGTAGTGCCAAGGCACTGCTCATGGCGCAATCTCGTAAGCCTGACACTAAGTTTGCTGAGTTAAAACGCTGCTCAGCTGATTTGCTCAAGTATTCGGAGCTGTTACAACGGTTTGAACAAAGTGACTTTGGTAATCAACTTGGTAATGCATTCCGAGGGTTGGACACCGACTGTGAACAACTCATGTTATTGCGTGATTGGTACAAGAAGGTCCGAGCTTGTTACGGGATAGGTTTTGGAAAGCGAGTTGCGATAGGCTCTGGATTATTTAACCTAGATGGTGAGATTATCAAAGGTGTGCATTTAATCGAGAAATCGCAGATTAGCTCAAGATTAATGACTTTGGTTAAACGGGTCGAGCACGAGGCTAAGTTATTACCGCGTATTTCTAGCTTGTTGGAAGAACATGCATCTTGGTTAGGTGAGCAAGGTGTATTGATGCAATCTTACCGACAGGTGCGGAATACTCTCATTGCCTTGCAGGGATGGTTTATCAATCCAGATATATCATTAGAGCAGATGACTCATTCCTCCGAGATTTTGCAAAACATAAACGATCTTCAGATATCCCTTGAAAATGACTCGTTACAGTTAGGGGCGTTTTTACAATTAACCCCATTGGCTTGCGGTGCGTATAAAAATAATCAACTGACGTTAGACACTATTAACGACACGCTGAATTTTGCCGAGCAACTGGTTGATAAGATAAATTGCGTATCCTTGGCTACCCAGATCAGACATTTGGCTAGTGGTAGTGATTACGATTTACTATGTCGTGATGGTGGGGAAATAGTTTCGAAATGGAATGAACAGATTAAAAATGCTGAGTTATATGCGCTAGAAACAAAGTTAGAGCAGAGTCAGTGGCTCAAGTCGACTGATGGTTCTCTTAATACATTAATCGAGCGCAACGAAAGAGCAATACAGCAACCCCGTTGGTTGAACGGGTGGGTTAACTTTATTCGTTGTTACGAGCAGATGCATGAAAATGGATTGCAGCGAATCTGGAGTGCTGTACTTGCGGGCTCGCTCCCGATTGAAAAAGTTGAATTGGGTTTAGCATTAGCAATTCATGACCAGCTGGCGCGGGAGGTTATTCACATCCACCCTGAATTGATGAGAGTTTCCGGCTCACAGCGCAATGCTTTGCAGAAGTCATTTAAAGAGTACGACAAAAAACTGATTGAATTACAACGTCAGCGGATTGCAGCAAAAATTGCTTGCCGAAATATACCAGAAGGGAATTCTGGTGGTAAGAAAAGTGAATATACAGAACTAGCTTTGATCAAAAATGAGTTGGGTAAAAAAACCAGACATATTCCAATTAGGCAATTGGTTAACCGTGCATGTAATGCGCTGGTTGCAATTAAACCTTGTTTCATGATGGGGCCAATGTCAGCAGCTCATTACCTAGAACCTGGACGAATGGAATTTGATCTGGTGGTGATGGACGAAGCGTCTCAGGTGAAGCCAGAGGATGCATTGGGTGTCATCGCGAGGGGCAAGCAACTAGTGGTCGTTGGTGACCCGAAACAGCTACCACCAACCAGTTTCTTTGATCGAAGTGCCGACGGAGAAGATGACGATGATGCCGCGGCTTTAAGTGATACTGACAGCATTTTGGATGCTGCTTTGCCACTGTTTCCTATGAGACGTTTGCGTTGGCACTATCGTTCACGACATGAAAAGTTGATTGCATACTCTAACCGCCATTTTTATAACAGTGATTTGGTGATATTCCCTTCCCCAAATGCTGAGTCTCCAGAGTATGGGATTAAATTTACCTATGTGTCAAAAGGTCGGTTCTCCAATCAACACAATATTGAAGAAGCCCAAGCAGTTGCTGAGGCCGTACTTCATCATGCGCAACACCGGCCGGGTGAGTCACTCGGGGTAGTGGCCATGAGTTCCAAGCAACGCGATCAAATTGAGCGCGCTATCGATGAATTGCGCCGAAATCGCCCTGAATTTAACGATGCAATCGATGGCTTACATGCCATGGAAGAGCCACTTTTTGTGAAAAACCTTGAGAACGTTCAAGGGGATGAGCGTGATGTAATCTTTATTTCCTTTACCTATGGACCTTCTGAGCATGGTGGAAAGGTTTATCAACGCTTTGGACCTATCAATTCCGATGTTGGCTGGCGTCGCTTGAATGTGCTTTTCACTCGATCAAAAAAACGGATGCATGTGTTTAGTTCAATGCGTTCTGAAGATGTATTGACGAGTGAAACCAGTAAACTTGGTGTTATTTCGTTGAAAGGTTTTTTACAGTTTGCCGAAAGTGGCAAACTAGATTCCCTCACAACGCATACCGGCAGGGCTCCAGATAGTGACTTTGAGGTTGCTGTAATGGAAGCACTCAATCACGCTGGGTTTGAGTGTGAACCTCAGGTAGGGGTTGCAGGATTCTTTATTGATCTAGCTGTGAAAGATCCAGGTTGTCCTGGCCGTTATTTAATGGGCATAGAGTGTGATGGTGCGGCTTATCACTCAGCTAAATCTGCTCGTGATCGTGACCGTTTGCGTCAAGAGGTTCTGGAGCGTTTGGGTTGGAGAATTAGCCGCATTTGGTCCACTGATTGGTTCAGTAATCCTGATGAGGTTCTATCTCCGATTATCCGTAAACTCCATGAGCTTAAAACATTGGCTCCAGACGTTGTTGTACCTTCCTATGAATATGTCGAAACGATTGAGTCAAGCGCTGAAGTGGCGTCTGACTCAATTGATTCTCTTATGCCCAATTTGGGGCTTAAGGAGCAACTTAAGTATTTTGCCACACATGTCATTGAGGTTGAGCTTCCTAATGTTGATGCTGATCGTCGTTTGTTGCGGCCCGCAATGCTTGAGGCTTTGCTGGAACATCAGCCTTTATCACGTTCCGAGTTTGTTGAACGAATACCTCATTATCTGCGGCAAGCAACAGATGTATACGAAGCGCAACGCTTTCTTGACCGAGTCTTGGCATTAATTGATGGCGCAGAGGCTGAAGCGAATGATGCAGCGTTTGAGTCTGAATTGGCATAATTAGTTAAAGGTAATAAGAACAGTGACAACTGTCGGACAACGTGAACGCTCAACTCAACAGCGCGTAGTCAGGTTTTTTATTGAGGAATTGGGCTATCGTTATCTAGGCGATTGGCACACGCGTCCTAACAACCGTAATGTTGAGCCTGATTTGCTCAGTCATTGGTTGATTGACCGTGGTGTGCCCATATGCTCCCCCTATACTCAAACTATAGGGCAGGATCGTCTACCGGGGTGGGGTCAGTCCATTACTAACTGACAGTTGTACCGAATACTGGGGGCAGGTCAAGCGCTTTAGCTTGTGTGGCAACAACCTCCTTTACAGGACCAGGTAGACGATTACCCTGTGCTGTTTCTGTGCTCAACGCAATCTACGGCTATCCATTTTCTGCCAGTGGTTGCAAAGACGACCATTCAACGTCAGCAAAGTTTCGCAATGCACTGCTATGTAACTCATTGATCCTACGTAGAATTTAAAATCCCTCGGCGTTCGCGCTGTGCGGGTTCAAGTCCCGCTCCGGGTACCATGGGAAAGATAAGAATAAAATCAAAGCAATAAGCAGTGTCGTGAAACCACCTTCGGGTGGTTTTTTTGTGCCTGCAACTTGTCGTTACACCCTCCTTAATTTTTAATCACCGGCAAAGCCACTCAAAAAGTATCTCTGATACGGACCGGCATGTAAGATAGGTGCTGGCGAGTTGAGATCCACAAGGAAAAGCGTATGAAAACGGGACCGTTAAACGAAAGTGAGTTGGAATGGCTGGACGATATTCTGACCAAATACAACACTGACCACGCCATCCTTGATGTGGCGGAGCTGGACGGTTTATTGACGGCGGTGTTGAGTTCTCCGCAAGAGATTGAACCGGCACAGTGGCTGGTTGCCGTGTGGGGTGGGGCTGACTATGTGCCGCGCTGGGCGTCTGAGAAAGAGATGACACGCTTTATGAACCTGGCCTTTCAACATATGGCCGATACCGCAGAGCGTCTGAACGAATTCCCGGAGCAGTTTGAGCCGCTATTCGGCTTGCGAGAAGTTGATGGCAGCGAGCTGACGATTGTTGAGGAGTGGTGCTTTGGCTATATGCGGGGCGTGGCACTTTCTGACTGGTCAACATTGCCCGATTCGTTAAAACCAGCGCTGGAGGCGATAGCGCTGCACGGTACTGAGGACAACTTCGAGCGGGTAGAGAAGATGTCGCCAGAAGCGTTTGAAGAGAGCGTAGATGCCATTCGACTGGCGGCGCTTGATTTACATGCATACTGGATGGCGCATCCGCAGGAAAAAGCTGTTCAGCAACCGATCAAAGCAGAAGAGAAACCGGGGCGTAACGATCCTTGTCCGTGCGGCAGTGGTAAGAAATTTAAGCAGTGCTGCCTGCATTAAGAAGTCAAATTGGGTGTCAGCGTTAATTCTGGCACCCAATAAGGAATTTGAGGCTATCTGATCACCCCACTTCTGGTAACAACCCTGCCGCAATCAAAAATTGCACGCCAATCACAGCAATACCACAGAGAAACACCACCACCAGCGCCGGACGACCACCTTTCACCCGGTAACCCGCCTGAGGATTGTGCTTTCTGCTTTGCCAGGTCAACAGCGAAGGGATAATCAATGCCAGTACCGCCAGCGCCACACCGGCGTAACCCAGCGCCATCACAAATCCTCGTGGATAAAACAGTGCAAACGCCAACGGCGGCAGAAAGGTAATTGCACCAGTTTGCAACCGTCCACCAACGGTATTTGAACGCTGAAATAAATCAGCCAGATAATCAAATAAGCCTAACGCAACGCCGAGAAATGACGTGGCGAGGGCTAAATCAGCAAATAAATGCACTGCCAGCTCAACATGCGGAGAGGCCAACATTTCGCGTAACGCCTGTAACAGCCCGTTTAATCCAGCATGATTAGCCAGCAATCCCATAAAGGTTGTTGAATCAATGCTGCCAAGCGTTGCCACCTGCCAGAAAATATATGCCACCAGGGGGATCGCACTACCGGTTATAAACACCCAGCGTAGCTTACGAACGTTGCCATCCATATAGCTGACAATACTCGGCACGCTACCGTGAAAACCAAATGAGGTAAAAATCACCGGGATTGCTGACAGAGCCAGCCCCTGTTGCAACGGCAGGGTTAAAAGATTCACTTTGTGAATATGCGGTAGTAGCAATACCAGCATCACCACCAGAAAAATAATTTTGGCGCTGAACAGAAAACGGTTAAATAAATCGACCAGCGATGTTCCAACACAAACCACGCCACCGGCAACAAAAGTGAACAACAGCACGCCAGCGGTTGCCGACATTGAAATACCTGTCCAGTCGCTGATGCTGGAGGCCAACAATTCACCGGCACCGCTGATGTATGCCGCAGTCAGAGCATACATTAAGAACATCATACTGAAGCCCGTCAGCCATTGACCGTAGCGTCCCAGATAGCGTTTTGCCAGCGTGCCCAGACCGGTATCTGCCGGAACATGCTGGTACACCTCCAGCAGTAATAGCGCCGTGTAGCACATCAACGCCCAAAGCCCAATCAACAAGATTAACGTAACGCTAAAACCAACACCGGCCGCAGCCAGCGGCATTGCCAGCATGCCTGCGCCAATTGTGGTTCCCGCCACGATAAAAACACTTCCCAGAGTTCTGTTTTTCACGCTTTCTTCTGTCCTGACGATCTTTATGAGTGATATCTGCGGCGCAGGTTAAGGCATAACGGCTGCTTCGTCAAACCGACGTTACATATGGTGTAAATATAAATGTACAATAAAAGCATTCAGTTCTGCTCTGGCGCAAAGTCTTCATAAGCGGCAATCGCTACGCTAGGCTTTTTTTGAGGAGGAACGATGGACTCTATTCACGGTCATGAAGTGTTAAATATGATGATTGAATCAGGCGAGCAATATACGCATGCCAGTCTGGAAGCAGCGATTAAAGCGCGTTTTGGTGAACAGGCACGTTTTCACACCTGCTCGGCAGAAGGGATGACTGCGGGAGAGCTGGTAGCGTTTCTGGCAGCAAAAGGCAAATTTATACCTTCAGAAGAAGGTTTTTCGACCGATCAGAGTAAGATTTGCCGTCACTGATTTGAAACGGCGGCAGAAAACCTGCCGCCTGAGAGCATTAGTTTTGTGTGTCGAGGGTAGAGAGTTCTTTGTCGATAAAATACAGACCTTCGCCGCTTTTGCCTGCCAGGCTTAATTTATCAATAATCGATTTGAACAGTTTCTCTTCTTCATGCTGCTCAGAAACATACCATTGCAGGAAATTAAATGTTGGGTAGTCCTGATTGGTCATTGCAGCATGAGCCAGTTCGTTAATTTTCTGCGTGATTAATTGTTCGTGTTTATAGGTTTCCTGGAATAATTCATCAAGTGAGGAATATTCAGCAAACGGAGATTCAACGGTATTAATACGCGGTAAATTGCCGGTATCAGTCAGGTAATCAAACAGACGCTGCATATGCGTCATCTCTTCCTGGGCGTGACGGCGCAGGAACGCGGCAGCACCTTCGAAGGTATGATAGCTGCACCAGGCGCTCATTTGCTGATAAAGCAGTGAAGAGTACAGTTCCAGGTTCATCTGCTCATTAAGTTTTTCAATCATTTCTGGTTTCAGCATGATAGTGCTCCACAAAGGTTATATTTGTTGCTGTGGCGTCACTATAATTTGTTATTTTATTATTTGCAAAAGGTAAAATATAAACTTCAATTATTAAAAATACGAATGGGAATAAAACGCATTACCGCTATTTCTTTAATCAGCGAAGATCCCCTCGCTGATTAAAATATTTAGAGAAAGACAGGGAAGGCGGAATGATGGCACTGATATGACAAAGTGAATTCCGTATTCAAACATAAGGAACCCGCAAAAAGGCTACAGTTGCCTACTGGCTGACCAAAGGGGACCGCGTGGGTATAGCCTTCTTGCTGGCATGCGCGATCGGCGATCCCGCGACTGACATAACGATCGGTATGGGCATGCTGCAAAAAAGCCTGGTCATAAACCAACCGTACAATACCTGTTGCCGCGTCAACTTCGCTCACATGGGCCTGGCGAGTAACCGTACACCCCGCCAGCGTTATTAATGAAAGAGTCAGAATCAGAAGTCTCATGGTCCAGCCAGAAGAGTAAGAGAAAGCACTATTTTACGCGTTACAGCGCTGCGACAATGGCCGGAAAAGACGCCTGGCAGGCGCTATTTCTTGCCATCTGTAGGTGTCAGAAATAGGGGGGCTGTTTTTTGATTATCATTTTTATAACATTAAAGGGGTATTTATGTGATTTGTATCACATAAAGATTGATTTTTGTGATGGTTGTCATATTATAAGCGCAAAGACAATAACACCTGTATAACAAATGGTCGGAGTGCCGCGATGAAACTGCGCAAAATCCTGAAAAGTATGTTCAATAACTATTGCAAGACGTTCAAAGACGTACCGCCAGGCAATATGTTCCGATAATAAAAAACCTGCTCCGGCAGGTTTTTTTGTGTCCTGATGACGGTGGATGTGACTATCGCTGAAGATGTGAAGCCGCTACTATAACGGCTTTCAAAATGCTATCAGGAGTTTACGATGTCCCAGCCGCTGAATGCCGATCAGGAACTGGTTTCTGATGTGGTTGCTTGCCAGTTGGTTATCAAACAAATTCTGGATGTTCTCGATGTAATCGCGCCCGTTGAAGTTCGTGAAAAAATGTCCAGTC
>SKEU01001432.1_pt1 | contig 11812 bp, 12 predicted proteins | sample 4819571 | NCBI WGS metagenome assembly SKEU01 (sample SAMN11008801, study PRJNA524170) | human gut metagenome | biome: Human fecal sample; material: Feces; isolation source: fecal sample from pouch patient p8, p16 | host: Homo sapiens | place: Israel: Tel-Aviv | collected 2015-06-23
GTATCTGCACGGGGCGGGGGAGCCTGCCGCCGTTGGAGTCGGCGGCGGCCTGGACGGACGCCCAGAGCTGCGAGAGGAATATCGCTGCTATGCAGTTGTAGGGCGAGCCCTCGTCGAGCACGTGGAGGAACACGGCGCTCTTCTCCGTGAGTACCGTGTGCGGGTCGATGTCGGAGCCGGAGGTCATCCAGGCGATTGGGGCGGAGGAGAACGGGCGCAGGGCGACCTTGAGCGTCGAGAGTATGCTCCTGAGCTCGTTGCCGCCGGAGGATATGAACTGGGACGCCCTTCCCTTGGCGGGGTGTCCGCTTGGCAACGAGCGGAAGACGGCTTTCAGGGGCTCGGATGGGTCGTCGCCCTCTGCCTCGGTACCGCGGTCCAGGACCTCGCAGACGGTCGCGAGGTGCTTTGATTCCTCGGGACACTCGTCGGACATGGAGACCAGCAGGATCAGGGCCGAGAGCAGGCCCCTGGCCGATGCCGTCCAGTGCGAACCCTTGCCCCTCTCGTCGTCCTGCACCACGAGTTCCGCGATGGCGTCCGCTGCCTGCTCAGCCTCCTGGTCACGCTCCTCGGCATGGAGGTCGAGCACCTGTTTGAGGGGGTTGAACCTCTGTCCCCTATAGGGGTGCTGCGTGTCGAGCAGCAGGACGCGGTAGCCGCGACGGGCAAGCTCGTCGCCCGTGAGCTCTATGAGTTCGTTCTTCACGTCGGAGACGACGAGGGTCGCGGGCTCGGAGCCGTTGGAGGCGTCGCCGTAGCTGAGCAGGTCGATTGAGGGGAGATAGAGGAAGCGACTCTTACCTGACCCGGTGGCCCCTGACACGAAGGCCATCTTCTTGGGCTCGTAGAGATAGCAGGGTTTGCCGTGATACTTGGTGAACCCATAGACGAACCCACGTGACGAGGGATTCGTCGAGCCGTCCCAGGTCATGGATCCTTTTATGACCTCGCGACCCGTCTTGACGTGGGCGTCGCCGAGCACGCCGCCGTCCTCGGCCCTCGCGTTGAGGGTGGTCGAGTAGGCGATGAGAGCGCAGATGCAAAAGGCGAGGAGGAAGGTCAGCAGGGTTCCGAGCGGGCAAGCAGTGAACGCACCCGTGAGCCACCAGCCGAGGACGGTATCCACGCCGAACGACGACGGAATCGCAGCCGCGCCTAACGGTGTCCCGGCGACGAAATCGTCGACGGGGACGGCGAGGACGGGGCATGCGAGGATCGCTAGGAGAAGAGATGATATGAGCGCTGTGGGCATCTTGGTTTTCATGATCATTCTCGATTCTTGGAGATGAGGTTTGAAAGCTGCGAGGCCGTGCTCGACACCAGTCGGACGGCCTCCGCGAGCTGTCGGGCCGTCTGCGTATCCACGCCATAGGCGTTTGCGGTGAGGACGGCCTGGTTGAGGTTTCCGCCCTGCTTCTTCATCTGATGAAGAAGCTGCCGCAGCGTCGCCTCGTCGGCGATCCTGACGGGCTTCTCACCGATGAGGAGGGCGGCTTCGCGCATGAACGTCGATGGGGCCATACCAAAAGAGGAGGAGCGCACCGTGATGGCGGCACGCTCCTCCTCGGTCATGCGGACGTTTATATGCGCGGTCTTGGCTTTGCCACGCATGGGCTAGCCCCTGTCGTGGAAGGTGGCGCGCGCACCGTCGAAGTCGAGTCGGGACTCGCCCAGCGTGCCGTAGCGGTTCTTGAGGGCGACGAGCTTGAGGGGCGTGCCGGTTGCGGGAGACTCGTAGGGCCACTCGGGCTTGTCATTGTCATCGGCGAGGTAGAGCACCGAGTCAAAGCCGTACTCGACAGCGGAGGAACCACCGAACATGGCGAGGTTGGGCCTGGCCGACTTCCCGGAATCGTAGGACTTGCGAGTGGTCGAGCTCAGTGCGATGACGGGAGAGCCGTAGAGGTTCGAGATTTCGCGGAGGCCCTTCACGCATGCTGTGATAGCCAATCGCTCGTCGATGAACTGCTGGTCCGCCGTGACGCCGCAGGCGAGGAGCTGGAGGTAGTCAATGAAGACGATGGGGACCTCGCCGCGCTCGCGTGTTACCAGCCCGACGAGGTTGGAGAGCTCCACGGTGTTGAGCGGGCCGGTGATGCAGAGATTGGGGGCGATCTGGGTGCGATATTTGTCGAGTGCAGCCTCGAAAGTCGCGTGCTTAGGGTGATTCTGGGTCGCGCAGCTGGAGACCTCGGACAACGCGACTTTGCCGTCGCTGAGACGCGCCAGGCTCTTCTCGATCAGTTTGTGCGCGGGAAGCTCGGCGGAAACGTAGATTACCGGGTGCCCGTCTGCCGCGAGCTTGTCGGCCTCCTGGAGTGCCAGTGTTGTCTTGCCCTTGCCCGGGGCGGTCCCGATTGCGTAGTTGAGCCCGGGGTAGACACCGCCGAGGATGCTGTTGAGTGCGTTGAGCCCGAAGGAGGCGATGGGCTTGTCTTCCTGAAGGGCGTGGACGTGCTCGTCGAGCACATCTAGCTCGAAGACGAGGGGATTGGCGTTCGGGCGCTGCATTACTCGCTCGCCCCCTCTGCCAGCTTGTGGAAGTAGTCGAACAGGTCCTCTTCCATGACGAAGTACTGGTTGGCGATGCTAAAGCAGTGGTGGGTGGACTTCATGAGCTTGATGGCGCTGGATTGTCCGATGCCGGTGAGGATCTGAACGTCCAGGCGGCTCATGATGCGCTTGGTGCCGACATGGCGCAGGTTGATGCCTGCGGAGATGGCGTCGGTCTTGGGGTCATCTGCAAGATGCATGATAAACTCCTTGTTTGGGGCGCTCGGCTCCTCTTCGAGGTTTGGCGACTAAGAGAGGGGAGTCGGGTGCCGTTTTCTATTGCCAGTCGGAGCAGACCGTCTCCAGAAGGTCGCTCCATTTGCGGCGCAGCTCCGGGGTGTCCGGTGGTACGTGCTTGTTGCCGCACTTGTCGGCCGAGACGGTAACGCTCTCTTCGAGTGCGGAGAAGGCATCGGCGAGATAGGCACATGTCGCATTCAGGTGCCCGACCTCGTCGAAGTACTCAACTGCGAAGCGAACGAGGGCCGCTGCGGGCGCACGGTTGAACTCCGTCGAGCACTCGTCCATCAGCGAGCGCCCATACTTAATCGCGTGAACGGTCTCGTAATCGACAAAGGGATTTGAGGGGTCGCGTGGGGCTTCGTGCTCCATGTAGTCGAGTACGGTCTCAAAGCAGCGGCGCAGGTGCGGCATGTCCACAGCGCCGGTATAGAGCGCAGTACCGCAGCTCCTCGCGTGAATGAGCCTTGCTCCGAACTCGACTATGGGCTTATAGCCGCCGTCGGCGACGTTGCCGATAGCGCCTGTGACATTCGAACGGAGTACATCCGATGCGCTCGTAAACAGGCTATCGCCGCAATAAACGTCTAGCATCCTCTCCCTCGCGAACGCGGACGAGGGAAGAACCTCGTCGAAGACGAGTCCGATGATGGTCTTCGATTCGTCAGACGCCCGCAGGTAAGCCTCATCTGAGACCATCTGTGCGAAAGGAACCCTGAGGTTTTCAGGGATGCGGATGCGTTTCTCGGCCTTCTTTAGCGCCATATATGCTCACCTCCCTCCATGTAACTCGCAAGAATCGTATCACTGCGCGACTTGCGTAGCCTTCGTGAACGCTATATATAGCCCACGATATGAAGAAACTATGGAACAACCAGTTAAAACGGCTAGTTCCCAGATGAAAGCGAATCAAATACCTCGGCTGCATTGCGGTCGTTAGCCCTGATCGCATGGGTGTAGAAGTTTGCGGTTGTGCTTGCGGACGCGTGACCCATCCTTGCTTGCACGGTCTTCAGGTCCACATTGCTCGCGACGAGCGCCGTTGCCGCCGTGTGCCTCAGGCCATGGGGAACGAGCCCTGAGTATCCGGTGCCTCGTGTGTGCAGTTTGCCGTTGCGCTTGAACTGGCTTGTCACGTTGGCGTACTCGCCATAGCCGTTGTCGACGCAGAAATCCCTGAACCAGCGTGAATAGTTGTGTCCATCGGGTCGGGTGATACTGACGTGAAGGTTGCCGTTTTCGTCCTTATGCGTGCTGAAGGCGTGAACGATGGGGTCAGAGTTTCTCTGTCTTAGCCCGCGTTGCTCGAATAGACTGCGCTGCCGCATCTTCCAGTCGTTTAGATACGCGGCGAGCGAAGAGTCTATAGACAGGATTCGCCTGCTCATTTCCGATTTTGGTGCCCTGAGCGTTTTGTCATTGGTGTACTGTCGGATGATTCGGATCTCCATCGCCTCGGGGTCGTAGTCTTCCCAACAGAGCCCCAGGGCCTCGCCTTTCCTGAGTCCTAGGTGGAATATGAGCATGGTGCAGACGGTCATCGGCCCCATGGGTTCGGATAGCAGGCATTTGGTGAATCGGGGCAGTTCATCGGGTGGGAGGAAGTTACGCACTCTAAGGTCTGGCTTTGGGAGTTTGACGCTGATGCATGGGTTGCGCCCGATTAGCTCATTCTCCAGTGCGTCCTGCATGACCTGTTTGAGCTTGACGTGGATACGGCGAATCTCGGCCTCTGTGAATCTTCCGGTTGAGATCGCTTCAGCATACGCCCGTTTGATCTCGTCGGGCCTCAGCGCACCGAGGGGCATGTCGCCGAACAGCTCGCGTATGTGGCGCACGTCATATTCCTCTCTTTGGAAAGAAAGAGGGGAGCCGAAGGAGCTTTCTCGGAGCCGATGGAAATCCTCGGCGTATCCGGAAACAGTGGTCGGCATGTCGCCAGCCGGTTCATAGGTCTCCAGCTCCTTCCGGTAGGCATCGAGCGCATTCGCCACCTCGCCGGGCCAGTTCTTCGGGTTCTTGCTCTTGCAGTGGATGGTTCTCTTTGGGGTCTTTAGATATTTGACCCGCCTTCCGTTCTTTCCGGATTCGGGGTCACGACCAAGGGAGAAGTAGATGCGGAAGGAGCCGGGCTTTCCCTTGATGGGCTCGGAGGTGCCTTTTGCCGTGGGTTTGATTCTGGTTTCCATAGGTCTCCAAGGGTGGTGCGTTGGGTTAGCCTCGGGGGCGGGGCTTTGAGGGCCTCGCCCCCGAGGCTAACCCAAAAATTTCACCCCTGCAAGTCAAAATGAAGGGGCGAAGGGGTGTAAAAAGGGTGAAATAGAAAACTAATCAAGAAGAGCAAAAACGGCAGAATAGCTAAATTACCTGCGGAAACAGAGATATTGATGAAAATGAAAAAACGCAGGTAGGGTAATAGCTCATGACCTCCTAAAGCGGGTGTCGACGGTTCGAATCCGCCCGGGGGCACCAGGGAATATGACGGCGTCGCGGGAGCGGCGCCGTTTCTGGTTTGCGGGGGCCGCCGTGCTGCTCGCCCGTGGGGGACTGGCATCTGTTTCCTAGAGTGCGCTGCGGTAAATCTTTCTCGCGTTGTCCAGCGTGAGCTTCCTGAAGCTGCCGAAGAGCTCTCCGCGGTTGATCTTGAGGCCCGGAATCATCTTTTCGATATCGTCCTCGGTGACTCCGAACTCCGATAGCGCGCGCGGCATTCCCAGCGAGACGAAGAAATCCTGCAGCTCGTCGATGGTCGCTTCGACCGCGTACTCGATTGCCTGCTCGGGGGTTACCTCCACATCGAGCTCGTCCGCGTCCGAATCGATGGGTTCGATGCCAAGGGCCTGGGCGCTGAACTCCAGGAAGCGCTCAGGGTGCTCTCGTCATACGTAGCGCATCCAGGCGGGGAAGATGACGGCGAGGCCGGCGCCGTGCGTGATCTTGGTGTCCAGTGCGGATAGCTCGTGCTCAAGGCCGCGGCAGGTCCAATCGCCGTCGCGCAGGGCGTTATGGGCGAGCGTACCCACCCACATGATCTCGGCGCGGGCGTCGTAGTCATCGGGGTTCTCCATCACCTTGGGCGCCGCCTCCCTCGCGGCGCGCACTAGCCCGCAGGCGATGTTGTCGGTTACGCCCACGGCGGGCTCGCCGGAGAAGAGTCGCTCCATGATATGGGCGATCATGTCGGTCACTCCCGCGGCGGTCTGGCAGGCGGGCAGGCTGAAGGTCAGCTCCGGGTCGAGGAAGGCGATGGCCGGGCGGTTGAGGTCCGTGTTAATGCTGCATTTGAGGTGCTCCTCGTCGTTGCTGATAACGCAGGAGTTAGAGGCCTCGGAATCGGATGCGGGGATGGTCACCACGCAGGCGACGTCGATGCGGTCGGCGGGAACGGCGCGCTTGCGGAAGAAGTCCCATACGTCGCCGTCGTATACCGCCCCAGTGCGATGGCCTTCGCGCAGTCCATGACGGAGCCGCCGCCCACGGGCAGGATGATGTCGGCGTCGTTTGCCCGTGCGAGCTCGACGCCTTCTCGTGCCAAGCCTATTTCGGGGTTTGGACGCACCCCTCCAAGCCCGATGTGCTCCACGCCCGCGGCATCGAGCGATGCCCTCACGCGGACGAGCGTTCCGCAGCGAACTGCGGAACCCCTGCCGTAGACAATGAGCGCTCAGCGGTAGCCGGAGGCGGACAGAGTCCCCCAACCTTGTCGGTCGCTTTTCGCCCAAAGACAAAGCGGGTGGGGGAGTAGAAGGAGAAATCGTTCATGGAGCTCCAATCTGGCGTTTCGCCCTACATGCGCGGAGGAGTTTTTCGGGCGCATCGCCTGCGTTCGCGTCGCAATCTCGGCGGCGCGGTGCGGTCCGTGGATTCCATCGTATCGCCCGCGGCACCCCTTACCGACGATTGAGGCGAGTCTGCATTTCGCGGCGCGACGTCCACCTGGCGGACGATATCCGTTCGCGACACGTGGCCGTCCCGGTCGCAATAGCGTATGCGCACCGGGTTGCCGAGATGGGCCTGCGACCCCTTCTCCTGATGCGAGCGCGCGAGACGGGCGAGCAGCGGCGCGAGCACCTGCTCGACCGTCTCCTCCCGATACCACGCCGCCACGGGCAACCCGTTCACGTCAAACCCGTACGTTCGCCATGCCATTCGCCTCGCCGCCTTCGCCGAACGAAACCGCGTATCCAGACCGCCGGTCCCCCACCCAGCACTTCGACGAGCCTTCGCGCTCACTTCTGCGGTCGGGATGCGCCCGCGAGGCGCTCGGCAGGCAGCGCCATTTCCGCTCGCTGTGTCGAGCGCGAGTGTCGAGAAGTCGCCATATGCCACTCAGATGTAGCATGGAGTGCCGAAGCGCACGCGCCCGTGACGAAACACTGGCGCCAACCCGTTCCGCGCACCACCCCGCCCGTAAGGTGTGTGGCGAAAGGAGGACCAGCCGCATGAACATCCCCGAGACACAGAGCCTACCTCGATCGCATTCCGCACGAGCTTCTCTGACATTTCCGCCCATTACCACGTGGAGGTCCCCGTCGCGGAGATCGCCTACGCATACGACTACATCAATTCCCGGCATGCCCCGCGCAGGCAGGCCACGCTGAACGACGGGTCCGCGGCCCGGCAGGACGAATGACGCGCTTCGGCACAGGCCATGCCGAAACGCGTCACGCAAGCAAAGGAAGGAAGCCAACATCACATGAGCATCATCGCAGCACGCATCGACAACCGCCTGCTACACGGCATAGTGGCAACCCAGTGGGTACCCGAGTTCCGTCCGCAGCGTCTCATGGTCATCGATGACATCGTCGCCAACGACCCGACCAAGAAGGCCGCCATGCGGATGGCAAAGCCCTCGGGAGTCGCCCTCTCCATTATCAACAAGGAGACGGCTCTCACGAACTATCGGGCGGGCAAGTACGACGACCACACGGTCTTCATCGTGGCGCGAGACCCCCAGACCATCCTCGACGTCATACAGACGGGCCAGGTTGTTCCCACACTCGTGGTCGGAGGCACAGTCTTTCCCGAAGAGGGGTCAGACGCCGTCCAGGTGAGCAGTCGCGCCTACGTCACCAAAGACGAGCTGCCCGCATATCGAGCGATTGCTGGCACCGGCTGCGACATCACCGTTCGCTATGTGCCGGCCGACAAGCCCGTAGAGCTCTCCAGCATCATCACGCTTTAGCAAGGGAGTGAACTTATGACACCATCCATCATCCAGATAGCCGTCGTTACACTCATCGCCTTCATCTACGGAGCCGAGAAGAACGCGGGACAAATTCTCACGAACATGTCCGTCACGCCAGCATGGTTCGTCGGACTTGCGCTCGGCGACCCCGTAACCGGCCTCGCCGTCGGCGCCATCGTCCAACTCATGAGCCTGGGCGTGGCGGCCATGGGAGGAGCCTCCGTCCCCGACTATCCCACTGCCGCCATCATTGGCGCCGTCGTTGCCATCACCTCGGGTCAGGAGGCGAGCGTCGGCGTTGCCGCCGGAATCGCAGTCGGCATGCTCGGCCTTCAGCTCGACGTCATCGCCAAGACGGCAAACGGCTTCCTCGGGCGTACCTCGCAGCGCTTTGCCGAAGAGGGCAAGTACTCGCAGATGAAGAGCGTACTTTTCCTCGGTCCGGTCTTCTATGGCCTTACGGCGGCCATCCCCACGTTTGCCGTACTGCTCTTTGGCGCCGATGCCGTCAACGCTTTCCTCTCCGTCATGCCCTCCTGGTTCACGACCGGCCTCTCCATCGCCGCCGGTATCCTCCCCGTCGTCGGCCTTGCGATGCTTCTGTCCTTCATGCCAATGAAGAAATTCATCGCCTACGCCATCGTTGGCTTCGTTCTGGCCGCCTACCTGCAGATAAGCATTCTCCCCATTGCCCTGCTCGGTGCCGCCGCGGCCATCGAGTACTACAAGTCGCACAGCAATCCGTCCGTAAACGCCCTCGACGCTGGAGGTCTGGAAGATGAGTAACGAAGTTAACGCCACCAAGGCAAACGAAGCGCCAACCCGCCTGGCAGACGGAACGTACCAGCCAGTCCTCACCGTTTCCGATCTCGACCGTTGCGGCCGCCGCTGGATGCTCGGCGCGTCCATCTATAACTATGAGTCCCAGTGTGCCCCGGCGGTCATGTTCGCAACCGAACCCGCCCTGCGCAAGATCTATGCAGGAGACGAGGAGGGCTACCGCAGGTCACTTCTGAGCACCTATCGCTATTACAATGCGACTCCCCAGGTAAGCGGCCTGCTCCTCGGCGCCGGCCTAGCCTTGGAGGACAAGGGGCACAATGACGCCATCGACGCGGTCCAAGACCTTAAGATTGGCCTCATGGGCTCCCTCTCAGGAGTCGGCGATACGATCTTCGCCATCCTCATTCCCACCATCTTCGGCTCCATCGCCGCCTACATGGGACAGGCGGGAAACCCCGTCGGCGTGCTTCTCTGGCTCGCCGTCGCCATCGCCATCTTCGTATGGAAGCTCTTTGACTGGCGCATAGGCTATAAGTTCGGCGACAAGCTCTTCACGACCCTTGCCGAGAAGATGTCCGTTTTCACCGAGTCGACGTCGGCACTTGGCATGATGGTCGTCGGTGCGCTCATCCCCACCGTCATCAAGGTCTCGTGTGGTCTCACGTTCACCATGGGTGACGTCACGCTCGACGTCCAGACGGGCATCCTCGACCAAATCATGGTCGGCATGCTGCCCGTAATAGCCACAGCCATCGTCTACGCCCTCGTCAAGCGCAAGGTCAGCATCAACAAGATTGTCCTCGGCATCCTCATCATCTCGTGGGTGTGCGCGGCTTTCGGCATTCTTGCTGCCTAGCCTAGGGCTAGACCAACCCACAAAGGACGCATTATGAGGCACATCATCATTGCATCGCACTACGGCCTGGCAGCCGGACTCGGAGACACGCTCAAGGCCATCATAGGACCGGGGCACGACATCAGGGTTGTCTGCGCGTTTACAGACGAAACCCCGCTCGAGGAGAAGCTCGCCAGCGCATTCGAGGGCATCGCCGAAGATGACGAGACCCTCGTTCTCACCGACATCCTTCAGGGCAGCGTAAACCAGCTCGTAGCCTGCTCGGCTCCGCGAGGCGCGTTCATAGTGACCGGCGTAAACCTTCCCGTGGCCCTCGAGCTCTCGCTCCACGCCGGACAGCTTACTCCCGATGTGGTGAGGCATGTCGTCACCCAAGCCAAAGAGCAGCTCGTCTACCTCGGAGATCTTACTCCGGACGTTGACGAAGAAGACGAATAGGAAAGACGCGACAGTAAGGAGGACGAGACATGCGCAAAGTCCCGACCAATAACCAGCACCTGTTCTACCAACCGAAGGACGTGTGGGTGGGAGACGTCATGCCCTTCGGCAAGGACGGCACGTTCTATCTATACCACCAGCGTGACACGCGCGACCCCGCTCCGCTTGCCGAAGGACAGCCCTTTGGGTGGTCGCTCGCGACCACCCAGGACTTCGTGACGTACCAGGAACACGGAACGGCGATCCCCCACGGCGGAGAAGACGACCAAGACCAGTTCATCTACGCCGGAACCGTTTACGAGGCAAAAGGGGAGGTACGCGCTTTCTATACCGGGTTCAACCGCAACTACCTGCGAGAAGGCAAAACGTCCCAGGTGCTCATGCAGGCGAAGGCCTGCTCGGATGATTATGCGACGTGGAAAAAGACGGGCGTTGCAGTAGAGCTCACGCCTCAGCCAGGATACGATGGGCGCAACTGGCGCGACCCTTTCGTAATATGGGATGACGACCGGAAGGAATACCTCCTCGTACTGGGCACGCGTAAGGGAGACGACCCCTCCAAAACCCTCCAAACTGGCAGGCTCGTTCACTTTACGTCGAAGGACCTCGAGCACTGGCAGTTCAAGGGCGACTTCTGGGCCCCCGGCCTCTACACCATGTTCGAAATGCCAGACATTTTTAAAATTGGCGATTGGTGGTACCTGGTCTACTCTGAGTACAGCGACGAGAACAAGATCGTCTACCGCATGAGCCGCGATCTCTACGGTCCGTGGGAGAAGCCGAGAGATGACGCCTTCGACGGGAGGGCGTATTACGCCGGACGGACCGCCTTCGACGGATCGCGCAGGATTCTGTCCGGCTGGGTCCCCACGCGCGAGAACGACGATGACCGGGCCAACTGGCTTTGGGGTGGCTCGTTTATGCCCCATGAGGTGTACCAGCGCCCCAATGGCACCCTCGGCGTTCGCCCTCCCCAAAGCATAAAGGATGCGTTCGAGTGCCCTGATGCCGTCCCGGATATCGAGCTTCGCGGAGACCACGAACGAACGGAGTGCGTAATCACCGAAAACGCAGGCGAGATCTTCTGCTTCGAGGCAGACGTGACGTTCAGGGACGCTTGCGACTTCTCAATTCGAGCCTACAAGAATCTCGAGACCGACGAGTCGTACGAATACCGCTTCGACCTCGACGCGAATCGGCTCTCGTTCGACAAGAGCCCCTGTTACAAGTGGTTCCGCGTAATGGATAAGGGGCTTTGGAGGCCAGTCTGGCTCGAGTCCGGGCGTTCTTACCACCTGCAGCTCATCGTTGACGACAACATCCTCGTCCTCTACCTCGACGGTACCGCACTCACGACACGCGTCTGCGAGAAGTTCGGCCACTCGCTTGCTGTTACGGTAACGAATGGCGAACTCAAACTGTCCAACATAGCCTTGGCGAAGGGGCTGCGCGAACAGGAAAAGTAAGCCAGTGAACCTCGTCGCCACAGCGACTCCCCCAGCAAAACACGCGAACAACGGGTCCGGCCGCATTCCGGCGACCGGACTCGTCCTGTGCCCTGATGGCACATGGCCCCGGGCTGCCGACAGCGAGGCGGCCTTAGGGGCCTCGCCTACAGATTCCTGAGTGCGTCGACGAGGGAGACCTTGCCCGCGGTGACCTCGTCGGCCTGCTTGATGACCTTTGCGGGCACGACGGCCACCACAGCGCCGGCGGCAGAGCCGATTCGAGCGATGTGGTCAGAGACGGAG
>SKEU01001439.1_pt1 | contig 11791 bp, 2 predicted proteins | sample 4819571 | NCBI WGS metagenome assembly SKEU01 (sample SAMN11008801, study PRJNA524170) | human gut metagenome | biome: Human fecal sample; material: Feces; isolation source: fecal sample from pouch patient p8, p16 | host: Homo sapiens | place: Israel: Tel-Aviv | collected 2015-06-23
GTCCAGGGTATAGGGGCCCTCATAAACTCAATATAAGGGCCATTGTGTTATTGTAGATACACGTGCAGTAAGGGATACACGTATACCATCAGTATGTATTAGAGATCAACTAAGCCTTTTAGCGAGAGAAGACAAGGCTTTAATACCTACATTGCTATAAGTATCTATTTATTGTTGAATTGCGCTACGCAAATCTACTTTGTTGTAGTCATTGCTACCCATTGGTTCATTGGTAGCTTTGCGAAGGTCTACTACATGCTCATCGGCTACAGTTGGTTCTTCACTTGCTTTGTTTTTAACTGTTTGTTTAGCAGCGAACCAAATTGTTTCGTTCATGTAATGACGAAGTTCTTCGTTAGATACATGTTCTTGTTCTTGAGCAAGGACATCCAAGATAGCATCTTCTAAGTCTTGTGCTTCGTTATCATTCATTGGACCGCCAATTTGTTTTTGTTTTTGAACTACTTCGTTAACACGATCTACCATGCCACGCAATACATTATAACCATAGCTGTTTACGAAGCCATCTTTTTCATTGTATTTAGGTGTTTCAAAGTATTCGTATTCGTTTTTGTTACGGTTTTCACCGTTCCAATTTAAAGCTGTTTCAAAACCGTGTACGCGGCCTAAGGAATGCGTACGGAAGTAATCAGCATAGTTATGCTTATCTTTGGAATGTAACCAGATTTTATCTGCTTTAGTTAATTGTTCATGATTATTACGTTTTGCTTCTGCTAAGGCGATTTTTTGTTCTGCATTTTCCCATGCTTTCACATAATCATGAATAGATTGTACAACTTGTGGGCTAGCCACAGGCACCAATACAACATTGCTTAAACTAGGTGTAGATGCAGGGTTAGGTAAGATCAAGTTGTCATCATATGTTGGAGCGCTTGCTGCATGACCAGTGAAGGATGCTGCGCTCAATAAAACTGCTGCTGTGAAAGCAAGCATTGTAGATTTTTTCATATCTATTCCTCTTTCCATAGTCGAATTAATGTGCTGGTTAAGGGCTCCCGAAGGAACCCCTAGCCAGTTATATCCAATTGATAACTAGATTTTAAAGCCTAGTTTTGAAAATTACATACCCATTTTCGCCATCATTGCAGCCATTTGAGCTTTCAATACTTCTACTTCACTTTGTAGACCAGCGTTTTGAGCTTTAATTTGTTCGTTTTCATATTTCAAGTCGGATACTTCACCTTTTAATCCGGCATTTTGAGCTTTCATTGCAGCCATTTCAGTTTGAACTGCGTATGCAGAGCTGATAGGGCCTTTGCGGTAGCGATCTGCTACAGCTGCTTCAGCATCTCTGTTACCAACTTTCCAAGTTACACCAGCGTTTGCCATCATGTGGCTAGAACCGCCAGCCCAGGACAAGCCACCATGGAACATTGTGGATTCGTTTTTGTAATGAGCTACGCCCACTGCAATCGCGGAATTACCACGGTAGTTACCATAACCAGCCATGATTTGAGTTGGTTCCAATGGATCATATTGCATAGGTTTCAATGCGGACAATGCTGCACCTTGTGCACCTACACGACCGATTTCTTCGTTCAATTGATCAACGCGAGGGTCAACTGCGCCTTTTACGGAAAGGTCATAGTTTAAACCACCATCAGCAGTTTCAGTTTTCTTCAATACTACAGATTGATCATCAGATGTCAATGTAGTACGGGAGTCTTTCAATTGTTTAACGTTTACTGCATCTGTATCATTAGTGCCACGTTGAACATTAGTGATTTTGTTGCCACCCATGTTGAGGTTGCCACCAGTGATGTTTACAGTATCGCCACCGAAGGATACTTTAGGACCATTGGAGTTATTGGAAATGGAAGTGATGTTAGTGAGGTCACCTTTTACGTCGAAGGATACTTTACCGTTCGCACCAGTGTGAGCAGTAGTATTTACGCCGTTAGAGAAGTCTAAACCTTCAGATAACATTACTGTTTTAGCGTTGCCACCATTTTCTTTGTAAGTCAATGGAATTTGTTTAGCTGCTTCCTTACCATTGAAGTTAACTTGGTAGTTAGTTGTATGGTTAGTAGCATTTGGTTGAACGTCTACAGTGATCGCTTTGTTGTCACCTGTTACAGTAACTGCTTCACGAGCTGCATCTTTAACGTCGTTTTTATCTACAGATACTTCATATGTTGCACCAGCAGCACCGAATGTATCGCCAGCTTTAGGAGCTACTTTAGCAATGTTATTAGCATCAGCTTTAGCTTGTACTTTTTCAGTAGATTTTTTAGCTGCTTCTTCTTGAACAAGTTTCAATTGTTCTTCAGTTGCGGCACGACCTTTAGTTGCGAAGTCAGCAGAATCAAGAGTTTTGTTAGTTAAGCCAGTGATGTCACCAGTTTTACCATCAAGCTTGATTGTGTTGTCGCCAGCTACGTTAACTACTTGGTCACCTTTGAATTCTAATTTGCCATCGCCTTCGTTGTTAGTGATGGAAGTGATTTTGTTCAAATCGCCTTCAACATTCACTTTGTAAGGGTTAGCTTTAGAACCGTCGCCAGTCACTTTAGTGTTTTGACCGTCAACAAGGTTAGTTTTAGCTGCTTTCAATTGACGTACGTTAACCGCATCAGTATCGTTTACACCGTCTTCAACGTTAGTAATTTGTTTATTACCAGCATTGATGCCGTCTTTAGTTACAGATGGGCCATTGTTGATTACCAAGCCACCATCAGTGATCTTAGTATCGCCAATTGTTACGGAACCTTTATTAGTAAGATCTACATTGTTGCTCAATGCATATTCTACTTTAGCACCGTTAGCGTCGCTAGTTTGTTTTACAGTGAGGTTTTTACCGCCGGAGAATTCAACAGTTTTACCATCAGTAATTTTCTTAGCTGCTGTTTCAGAATCAGCAGTAGTATTACCAGAAGATTTAACGTTGAAGCTGTTCATTGTACCAAGGCCAGCACCGCTAATTGTCATTTCGCCATTAGCAGATTTGGATACTGTGATACCGTCAGCACCTTTAACATTTACTTTACCGCCGTTAGCTGGAACATCTGTGCCATTAGCTTGGATTGTCCAGATATCGTCAGTGTTAGCGAATGTTTTGTCGCCGTATTTAATGCGGTCCCCATCTTTCTTAATTGTTGTGTAGTTATCAGGTGTACCTAAGTGAATTTCCTTAGTTTGGATGCTATCGATGCCTTTGATGTTTTTATTCAAGCGAATGTTCAAAGTATCGTTACCATCAGCAGTTACAGCGATGTTACCTGCCGCAGATTCAAATGTTTTTTCTTGCTCTTCAGTAACGCCTTCACCTTTAACTTTAACTGTGGAGTTAAGTTTGTTTTTGTTTACAACGCTTTCGTTGTTACCAGTGAATTTCAAGCCGTCATCAGTAGTAGCAACTTCGTGTTTGTTGTTGTTGCTATCTTCGTAAACGATACGAGTGATACCGTTAGTACCGTTTGTACCATTTACACCGTCTTGACCGTTAGCACCGCGGATAGTAAGACCATCTTTACCGTCTTTACCATTCAAGCCGATAGAGCCGTCTTTACCGTTGATTACAACAGCAGAACCGTCTTTACCGTTTACACCTATCTTACCGTCAACGCCTGGTTTACCGTCTTTACCATCATTACCAACTTTGATATCGTCGGACAATGCATAGTTGTAAGTGTGGTTGCCAGTTACTTTATCAACGATTTGTTCAACAGTTAAGTTTTTACCTGCACCGAAGTTTACAGTTGTGCCAGGTTTAACAATTGTAGCTGTGTGATCGCCTACTGTGTTACCAGTAACGTCACCTTTCCAACCGGAGTTGTTGATTGTATCTACAACAGTTTTAACTGTAGCGATACCATTATCACCATCAACGCCTGGTTTACCATCAACGCCGTCTTTCACTTTACCAAGTGTTACGTCGTATTTAACAACACCATTTGCATCAACGGAAGCTTTAGTGTAGTTACCGTCAACGAAGTTCAAGCCTTCAGACAATTTAACTTTTTGTTTAGTACCGTTGTTAGCTGTGTAGTTAAGTTCAGCATCGCCAAGGTTAGTTGCTTTTGCATTTACTGTGTAAATGTTTTGACCATCAGCACCAATTGTTTTATCAACTGTTACGTTGTCACCAGCTTTAACTTCTGTCTTAGCGGATTTCAATTGTTTTACGTTAACTGCGTCAGTGTCATTTACGCCAGCTTTCACGTTAGTGATGTTCAAACCACCAGCATTGATACCACCTTTAGTGATGGAAGGACCATTGTTGATAGTCAAGCCACCATCGTTCACTACAGTGTCGCCAATTGTTAAGGAACCATTTGGAGTCAAGTTGATCTTTTGAGCCAATTGAACTTTCAATTTGCCATCTACGTTGTTCACGCCGATGTTGTTTTCAGTCAATTTAGTGCTATTCGCACCACCAGTGATATCCAATGTTTGGTTCAATTTCTTAGCGATAACTTTAGTGGAGTCAGTTTGACCATCGTCGCCAGCATATTTCATGCCGTCGTCAGTAGTTGCCACTTCGTGTTTATTGTTGTTTTTGTCTTCGTATACGATACGAGTGATACCATTAGTACCATTTTTACCGTCTACGCCGTCTTGACCATTAGCGCCTTTAATAGTAAGACCGTCTTTGCCGTCTTTACCATTGAGGCCGATGGAACCATCTTTACCGTTGATTACAACAGCAGAACCATCTTTACCATTTACACCGATAGAACCATCTTTACCTGGTTTACCATCTTTACCATCATGACCAAGTTTAATATCGTCAGTCAATGCATAAGTGTAAGTGTGGTCTTTAGTTGCTGGATCGATAGTTTGTTCAACAGTCAAGTTTTTGCCTGCAGCGTAGTTGATTGTACCGCCGTTTTCAACAGTTGTTGCAGTTGCAGTACCTTCTACTTTACCGCCGTTAGCAGTTGCATTTGCTTTGAAAGTGAAACCATCTTTAATTTGATCCGCCAAACCAGACAAGTCGATTTTCGCGATTGTACCAGCTTGGTTAGCGCCATTACCATCGTTGTATTTCAATGTAACGGATTTGTCTGCTGCATCATAGGAGTAAGATGTAGTAGTTTCACCTGCACGGTTGGATTGAGTTGGTGCAATGTGTAAATCGTTAGCTTTGGAAATACGTTTTACATCGCCGATGTTAGCAGCGTTATCGATTACATCGCCACCAGATTTAAGGTTAGTGATGTTGTTGCCACCCATGTTCACGTTGCCGCCATCGAATTTGAATTCGTTGCCGCCAATTGTCATAGTTGCAGGACCATCGTTCTTAATGGAAGTGATGTTTTTCAAATCTTTGTTCAATTGAACTTCGAGAGTATCAGTACCATCAGCTTTTACGTTGATGTTACCAGAAGCGCTCTTGAAGGATGCAGAAGTTGTTTTATCTACGCCTTCACCTTGAACTTTAACAAGACTGTTCAATTTGTTTTTGTTTACAACATCAGTGTTATTACCAGTGAATTTCAAGCCGTCATCAGTAGTAGCCACTTCGTGTTTGTTGTTGTTTTTGTCTTCGTATACGATACGAGTGATACCATTAGTACCGTTTGTACCATTTACGCCGTCTTGACCGTTAGCGCCTTTAATAGTAAGACCGTCTTTACCATCTTTACCATTCAAGCCGATAGAGCCGTCTTTACCGTTGATCACAACAGCAGAGCCGTCTTTGCCATTTACGCCGATTCTGCCGTCAACGCCGTCTTTGCCATCTTTACCGTCGTTACCAACTTTGATGTCATCGGACAATGCGTATTCAACTTTAGCGCCGTCGTTATTGCTAGTTTGTTTAACAGTCAAGTTTTTACCTGCTGCCATTTCAACTGTTTTACCATCGGAGATAGTTTTTGCAGTAGTTTCAGAATCAGCAGTTGTATTACCAGTGGATTTCACATTCCATACGGATTGTGCAGCACCTGGAGCTACATGTAAGTCGTAAGTAACTTGGTTGCCATTTTCAGTTTTGTTAACTGTTACGGAATTATCGTTGGAAGTTACTACTGTACGAGAATCTTTCAACTGTTTAACGTTAACCGCATCAGTATCGTTTACGCCAGCTTTCACATTAGTGATATTCAAGTTACCAGCATTAATACCAGTTTTAAGAACAGATGGGCCACCGGAAATAGTTAAGCCACCGTTATTAACAACAGTATCACCAATTGTTAAGGAACCAGATGGAGTCAAGTTTACGTTGTTGTTAAGATCGTATTTAACTACGCCATCAGCAGCTACGGAAGCTGTTGTGTTGGAACCATTTGTGAAGTTCAAACCTTTATCCAATGTAACCTTTTGGTCGTTAGAGCCATTCGCTTTGTATGTCAAAGGAATTTGTTTAGCCGCTTTATCGCCATCGAATGTTACTTGGTAAGTTGTATTATGGTTTGTTTCATCTTGAACAGGTGTAACAGTGATTGGATTGTTGCTGTTGTTTGCATTGTTTACAGTCACTGCTTCACGAGCTGCATCTTTAACAGCATTACGGGAAACATTTACTTCGTATTTAGCATTTGCATCACCAGTTTGTTTGCCGTCAGCTACAGTGATGTCAGCGATGTTAGTGTCGCCTGCAGCAGCAGATTTTTTAACTACGCTTTCAACAGCAGCTTTATCGCCTGTAGGCAAGTTGCTCAAGTCGATCTTAGCTGTTTTGTTCACTGTATTATCATTGCCATCAACATATTCCAATGTAACTGTTTTATCAGCGTTCACTGTGTATGTTTTGTCTTTGATATGAATATCGTTAGCTTTGGAGATATTCTTAACGTCGCCAATGTTAGCAGCGTTAGTATTATCAGTATCATTGTTATTTACGATACCAGATTTAAGATTAGTGATATTGTTACCACCAAGACTTACATTACCACCATTGAATGCGAAGTTGTCGCCACCGATTGTGAAAGTAGCATTACCGTCATTCTTAATTGTGTTGATGTTTTTCAAGTCTTTGTTCAATTGAACTTCGAGAGTATCAGTACCATCAGCTTTTACGTTGATGTTACCAGCAGCGCTCTTGAAGGATGCAGAAGTTGTTTTATCTACGCCTTCACCTTGAACTTTTACAAGGCTGTTCAATTTATGGTTGTTCACTGTATCAGTGTTGTTACCAGTGAATTTCAAACCGTCATCCAAAGTAGCAACTTCGTGTTTGTTGTTGTTTTTATCTTCGTATACGATACGAGTGATGCCATCTTTGCCGTTTACGCCAGGTTGGCCATTTTCAGCTTTCATAGTAAGACCATCTTTACCGTCTTTACCATTGAGGCCGATGGAGCCGTCTTTACCATTGATAACAACGGAAGAACCATCTTTACCGTTTACGCCGATTTTACCGTCAACGCCGTCTTTACCATCTTTGCCATCGTTACCGATCTTGATATCGTCGGACAAAGCGTATTCAACTTTAGCACCGTCATTGTTGCTAGTTTGTTTAACAGTCAAGTTTTTACCTGCTACCATTTCAACTGTTTTACCATCAGTGATAGTTTTTGCAGTTGCTTCGGAGTCAGCAGTTGTATTACCAGTGGATTTCACATTCCATACGGATTGTGCAGCACCTGGAGCTACATGCAAGTCATAAGTAACTTGGTTACCGTTTTCAGTTTTGTTAACTGTTACGGAGTTATCGTTGGAAGTTACTACTGTACGAGCATCTTTCAATTGTTTTACGTTAACTGCATCAGTATCGTTTACGCCTGCTTTCACATTAGTAATATTCAAGTTACCAGCGTTGATACCAGTTTTAGTAATGGATGGACCATTTTTAATTGTTAAGCCACCATCGTTAACAATAGTGTCACCAATTTTCAAGGAACCATTCGGAGTCAAGTCGATGTTGTTGGACAATGCATAAGTGTAAGTATGTTCGCCAGTTTGAGCATTGATATCTTGTTTTACAGTTACGTTATCGCCTGCAGCATAGGAAACAGTTTTACCATTGCCAACAGCTGTAACAGCGTGGTTACCAACTACATTGCCTTTCGCGTCAGTGGAGAAGGAGTAACCATCTTTAATTTGATCAGCCAAACCAGACAAGTCGATTTTTGCAACTGTACCAGATTGTGTAGCACCGTTACCATCGTTGTATTTCAATGTTACGGATTTGCTTGCTGCATCGTAAGCGTAAGATGTAGTAGTTTCACCTTGACGGTCAGATGTTGTAGGAGCAATGTGCAAGTCGTTAGCTTTGGAAATACGAGTTACGTCGCCAATGTTAGCTGCGTTATTCACTACATCGCCACCAGATTTAAGGTTAGTGATGTTTTGGTCACCCATGTTGATAGGGCCGCCAGTGATGTTGATGGAGTTAGGACCGAATTCCATTTTTGGACCATTTGTAGTATTGGAAATGGAATGGATGTCTACTAAGTCTTTGTTTACATCGTATTTAACAACGCCTTCAGCATCTACGGAAGCTGTTGTGTTCTTACCGTTTGTGAAGTTCAAACCTTTATCCAAAGTAACTTTTTGTTCGTTTGTGCCATTCGCTTTGTAAGTCAAAGGAATTTGTTTAGCAGCTTTGTCGCCATCGAATGTTACTTGGTATGTAGTGTTATGATTTGCTTCATCTTGTACAGGTGTAACAGTAATAGGGTTGTTGTTATTGTTTGCATTGTTTACAGTAACTGCTTCACGAGCTGCGTCTTTTACGTCGTTACGGGATACGTTTACTTCGTAAGTTGCACCAGCTTCACCGAATTGATCGCCTGCTTTAGGGGATACTTTTGCGATGTTTTTGTCGCTAGAACCAGCTACGTCTGCTTTAGCTTGTACTTTTTCAGTAGAAGCTGCAGTAGGTGTTACATTGTTAACATCTACAGTGTAGATAGTTTTAGTACTACCATCTGCATTTTGAACTACGTTGCTTGTTACTTTAGCAGCGTTTTTACCTTGAACTTCAACAGTGCTGTTCAATTTGTTTTTAGCGCTGTCGGACAAGTCAGCTACTACGTCGCTACCAGCTGCAGTTGTTTTAATGTACTCACCATTGTTAGCACCTACAACACCGAAGCTCAAGCCGCCTTGTTTGTTCAATTTTTGTAATTCAGTAGCACCTGTGTTACCAGTCAAGCCAACTGTGTTATTGAACTTGTTATTAACAATGTTCAATTGTTCTTCAGTTGCAGCACGACCTTTTTTAGCAAAGTCAGGAGCATCCAAAGTTACGTTAGTTAAACCAGTGATGTCACCAGCTTTAGCATTAATAGCAATGTTGTGATCGCCTGCTACGTTTACAGTTTGGTTACCACCAAATGCAATTTTGCCATCGCCAGCTTTGTTTGTGATGGATGTAATGTCTGTTAAATCACCTTCAACGTCTACTTTGAAAGTTTTAACGCCATTTACGTCACGGTGAGAAGCAGTTGTGTTCTTACCGTTTTCCATGTCGATAGCTTCTTTAGCAAGGTTTTTAATGACAGTCTTACCACCATTGTTGATGTTGGAAAGATCTTGTTTAGCAATACCTGTGATAACAGCAGTTTCGTTAGGAACGTCTTTGTTGTTACCATCAACGTATGTCATTGTAACTTTGCCGTTGTTATCAACTGCGTATTCACCTGGTTTAATGTGTTTATCATTAGCTTTGGAAATACGAGTAACATCGCCGATGTTAGCAGCGTTATTGGTTACATCGCCACCAGATTTAAGGTTAGTGATGTTGTTATCACCAAGATCTAGGTTACCACCAGTGATGCTGATGTTGTCAGGACCAAAGTGCATAGTAGTACCACCATTATTAGTGATGGAAGTAATGCCACCAAGATCGCTATTTAAAGAGTATGTATATGTTTGTTCACCAATGGATTGGTCGATGTCTTGTTTAACTGTTAAGTTCTTACCAGCTGCATAGTTAACAGTTGTACCACTTTGAACAGTTGCAGGTTTTGCAGTACCATCAACTTTACCACCATTAGCTTTAGCATTTGTTAAGAAGTCATATTTAGCAGCTGTGTCAGCAGCATTAATTGTGTAAGTAGTACGACCATTTACAGTTTTTTCGTCAACTGTAACGTTTTTACCAGCTTTCACCATGCCAGTATCATCAAAGCCTACAGTAATTCTGGAGTCTTTTGCACCGTCATGAGCCGCTACAGTAGATACACGACCTGTACCGATTACGTTTAATTTACCGCCATCAGTCAAGAAATCACTTTTACCAGTGTTACCAGTTACAGCAACGCCAACGTTTTTCAATTGAGCTACGTTAACAGCGTCAGTGTCTGCAGTACCAGCAGCAAGACCTGTCAATTGACGAGTTAATGTACTACCATTACCGATAGATACAGCAGCTGTAGTAGCTGTTTGTACATTACCAGTCAATGGTGCGTATTTACGTTCATGAGGATCGGATGGGTTGTAGCCTAGTACACCTTTATCAGTTGTTGTAACAGAAGAGGAACCAAGAGCTACGCCATCAACAATACTAGCTTTTGCGTTATGACCTACAGAAATAGAATTAGTTGCACTTGCTGTGGTTTTTTGGTTTAAGCCAGCAAAAGTATTAGGGCTATCAGTGAAAGCCTCACCTTTACCATCACCACCAATAGCAATAGCATGATCGCCGGTAGCCTCTGCATTAAAACCTACTGCAACAGAGCCATCATTTGTAGCCTTAGCTGTACGACCAAGAGAAGTAGATCCCACACCATTAGATTGTGCACCATTACCTAATGCTACAGCACCGTGCGCACTAGCATTAGTCACTTGACCGATAGCTAGTGTACCGGATGCAGTAGCTTGAGCTTTATTACCGATAGCTGTGGAATTATTGGCAGTCGCTTTAGACAATGTGCCAATTGCAGTTGCTGCATTAGCAGATGCTGTAGTTTGATTACCAATTGCAATCATGTCAAACGCACCTGTATCAGTTCCATATGTAGCCTGTGCATTAAGACCAATCGCAATTGCCGCTGAACCTGTTTTACCAGGAGCAGATTGAGCTTTTGTTCCACCAGAACCGATAGCAATATTATGACCAGCTAAAGCAGACACATCAGCACCAATAGCTACAGAATCATCATGTTGAGTCGTTGCATTATTGCCAATAGCTACACTTTGTCTACCACCTGCATGGGAATAGTTACCAACAACGATAGAATTACCACCCGCTTGTTTAGGTGTTGTATTACTACTATTCTCTATATAGTTCTGATTATTGTATGCACCGATTGCAATAGCACCATCTGCATTAGCATTAGATTTATTACCAATAGCAATTGTCTTAACGTTAGTTGCTGTATTGCTAGTACCAAGAGCTACTGCATTACCACCAGATGCTTCGTTGCGATTACCTAATGCAATAGCAGCATTTGCAGTTGCTTTATTTGCCGCACCATAAACGATAGTACCATCTTCATTATTAGTAGAGTTACCATAACCAACAGCAACGGAGTTAACACCAACAGTTTGATCACCATAATCGCCTACTGTGTTTGCAGTTTTAATATTGATACGACTATTATTAGTATCGATACTGCCGTCTGCGCTTAATGTAGCATGCACAGGTGTAACACCTGCTGCACCAACAAGTGCCAAACCAGCTAATACGCTAGCCAAAACTTTTTTCTTGCCGTTATTGTTTTTAGCAGTTTCAGGAACTACTACGTAGCAGCCTTTAGATTTGCTATAAACGACTTTAAAAACTTTATTCATAGAAACTATGAACCCCTTTCTCTCTTATAAGAAAACACTAAATGCCTTATGTACACTTTTTGTTTCATGAATTGTTTATGACACACGTTCACATACTCTTCATTAAGATATTTATATAATACCAATTTATAAACTAAATGTAAAT
>SKEU01001453.1_pt1 | contig 11688 bp, 9 predicted proteins | sample 4819571 | NCBI WGS metagenome assembly SKEU01 (sample SAMN11008801, study PRJNA524170) | human gut metagenome | biome: Human fecal sample; material: Feces; isolation source: fecal sample from pouch patient p8, p16 | host: Homo sapiens | place: Israel: Tel-Aviv | collected 2015-06-23
TAGCCAGATTATATTGCAGTGGAATGAATTTCACCTATAATCCCCACCGCATGATCTTAAATAAAGTAACAGACTGTTATCTGACAGGCAAGGACGGGGAAAGGGAAGAAATACAGGACGATAAATTGTATCATGTTGTCACCGACCTGTACACTGGCCGTATGCTGGGATCTGTTCTGGACAAATCCTATGGTCTGATATCCATCGTCCCCAAAGACAAAAACGGCAATCCCATAGAGAATCTGGAAGATTATGCGGTCATGGATGGAAAAAAAGAACTGAAAGCCTGGGCTGCAATCGCAGAGTATATGCAATCTTTTGAAGACACAGACAAAGACGGAATTGCAAATGTGCCGGAATATTATAATACAACACACGAAAGAAAAGTTATAGACAGCAGCAAAAACATCATCAATCTGGTAAAGCATCCGAATAAATTTGCAATAGCGATTGTGGGAATCTGTATTGTGGCTGTTGGGGTGATTTTGTTACTGATCTTCGGAATTGTAAAGATTATCAGAAGAAGAAAATAGAATTTATGCCAATAAAATCGCACAACAGCAGTAGGGGCAGTTTCTGATTAACAGGGACTGCCTTTTATGCTACGATTATATTTCCTGATGAAATTTCCCACGACAATTAATACAGGAATGTATCATGTTCACAAAAAATATGATATACTTACGCTGTATATAAGCTAGAGTAAAAAACGGGGGAACACGAAATGGCTGAAATGGAAAACAGTAAAGATCTGATCAGTGTATTGTGGAGCGGAGCAGATATTCTTCGCTCAAAAATGGATGCAAATGAATACAAAAACTATCTTCTGGGAATTATTTTCTATAAATATCTGTCAGATTCTTTTCTTATTAAAGTATATGATATGATCTGTGACAGCAAACCACAGACATTAAAAGAAGCACTGGATGTATATGTAAAAGAATTAAAAAGTGAAGATGGCGAAGAACTGAAACAGGGAATGAAAGAAGAATGCCATTATGTGATCGAACCTGAACTTACATACACATATTTTGCAGACGCCGCAAGAAACAATTCTTTTAATAGAGAGCAGCTGCAGAAAGCATTCAATAATATCGAACAAAGTGATCCTATCTTTGCAGACCTGTTTGCGGATATTGATCTGTATTCCAACCGTCTGGGAACAGGAGATCAGAAGCAGAGCGATACAGTTGCAAGTCTGATAAAGGAAATTGATAAAGCAGATTTATTGAATTCAGATGCGGAAATACTTGGAAATGCCTATGAGTATTTGATCGGACAGTTTGCATCAGAGACAGGAAAGAAAGCCGGTGAATTCTATACGCCTCAGGCAGTATCCAAAATTCTTACCCGCATTGCAATCGCAGGACAGGAAGAAAAACAGGGATTATCTGTCTATGATCCATGCATGGGTTCCGGCTCCCTTTTGCTTAATGCAAAAAAATATGCGAAATATTCTCAGTATATCAAATATTATGGACAGGAATTAAATACTTCGACTTACAATCTTGCAAGAATGAATATGTTTCTTCATGGCATTCCGGCAGAGAATCAGAACCTGAGAAACGGAGACACTCTTGACGGAGACTGGCCAACAGATGAAGAAACAGACTTCAATATGGTACTTATGAACCCACCTTACAGCGCAAAATGGACCGCAGCAGCAGGCTTTCTGCAGGATGAAAGATTCAGTGATTATGGGGTGCTTGCACCGAAATCAAAAGCAGATTACGCTTTCTTGCTGCATGGACTCTACCATCTGAAAAATAATGGAACTATGGCAATTGTACTTCCGCATGGTGTCCTCTTCCGGGGAGCTGCGGAAGGGAAAATCAGAGAAAAACTGCTTCGCTCCGGAAATATTTATGCAGTAATTGGCTTACCTGCGAATCTCTTCTACAATACTTCGATTCCAACTTGTATCATTGTGTTGAAGAAGCATAGAGATGGCAGAGATGTGCTGTTTATTGATGCTTCAAAGAAGTTTGACAAAGGCAAGAAGCAGAATGAAATGACAGATGTGCACATCAATGAAGTGATGGAACTGTACAGTAAACGGGAAACTGTAGAAAAAGAATCATTTCTTGCCAGCTTTGAAGAAATAGAAAAGAACGACTTTAACCTCAACATCCCACGCTATGTTGACAATTTTGAAAAAGAAGAAGAGATAGACCTGAATAATCTGTTATCCGAGATGAAGAAAACAGATGACGAATTAGAAAAAACACAAGGGGAATTCCTGTCCCTGCTCAGGGATTTAACTTCTACAGATGACGCAATTATGAAATCATTAGATGAACTGATTGCGAAAATGGAGGGGTAAATTATGGGAAAACCTGAGATTAGATTTAAAGGGTATACGGATGAGTGGGAACAGCGTAAGTTAGGGGATTTAGTCGATCGTGTTACAAGAAAAAATCAAGATTTAGTCTCAGAGTTACCGCTTACAATATCGGCTCAATATGGACTTATTGATCAGAATGAATTCTTTGATAAGAGAGTTGCAAGTAAAGATGTCAGTGGTTACTATCTGATTGAGAATGGAGAGTTCGCTTATAATAAAAGCACTTCAACAGATGCTCCTTGGGGAGCTATTAAAAGGCTGGATCGTTATGAAAATGGCGTTTTATCAACACTTTATATTGTATTTGGAATAAAAGAAAACAATCCTGTGGATTCCGATTTCTTGGTATCGTACTACAGCACAAATTTGTGGCATAAAGGTATTCATGAGATTGCTGCAGAAGGAGCGAGAAATCATGGACTTTTGAATATTGCACCAGCGGATTTCTTTGAGACGAAGCTGATGATACCGCAAGATATTGAGGAACAGAAGAAAATTGGAAAGTATTTTGAAGAGCTAGAAAGGCTCATCACTCTTCACCAGCGAAAGTGTGATGAAGTAAAAAGTTTAAAAAAATATATGTTACAAAAAATGTTTCCTCAAAATGAACAAAAAGTTCCAGAGATTAGATTTGAGGGATTTACGGAAGCTTGGGAACAGCGTAAGTTGGGAGAACTTGTTAAAGAGGGAATTTTGGAAGCACCTTTAGATGGAAACCACGGAGAGAAACATCCAACTTCGGATGAGTATGTAGAGTCTGGAATTCCTTTTTTGATGGCATCGGATATTCATAATGGAGAAGTAAATATTTATTCATGCAAATATATCACAAAAGAAAGAGCGGAAAGACTTGATAAGGGATTTGCACGAAATGGAGATGTCTTACTAACACACAAGGCAACTATTGGTGAGACAGCTATTTTAAGCAATTTGATGACGGAATATGCAATGTTAACACCTCAGGTTACTTACTATAGAATTAAGAATGAAGAACGGTTAAACAGAGAGTATTTGTATTCCTTTTTTAATTCTTTAGATTTCCAAACAGAATTAAAAACTAAAGCGGCACAATCTACAAGACCATATATTGGAATCACTGCTCAACAAAATTTAAAAATAATTTTACCAACGGAAATTGATGAGCAAAGAAAAATTGGTCTCTATTTTGGAAACCTTGACAGACTCATCACTCTTCACCAGCAAAAGTGTGAAGAACTGAAAAAAATAAAGAAATTCATGCTACAGAAAATGTTTGTCTAGGAAAAAAGGTGAGCATATGGAAAAAATTACGTTATTTCATGGAACTCCAAGCAGAATTGTAATGCCAACATATGGACTTGGTGAGAAAAAGCATGATTATGGCATGGGGTTTTATTTGACAGATAATCTGAATCTTGCAAAGGAATGGGCTGTTTGTAAACCTAATGATGAAAATGGCTGGGTTCATCAATATGAACTGGATACAGACCAATTAAAAATACTGGATTTTCAGGAAAAAGATGTTCTCTCATGGCTTGCAGAGCTGATGAAACACAGAGATGCCTCCGATTCTAAACGTTACCGGGTGTTATCAAAAAAATTTATTGAGAAATATGGAATAGATACAGAAGGATATGATGTGATCAAGGGTTGGAGGGCCAATGCTTCCTACTTCTATATTGCAAAGGAATTTGTAAGAGATAATATTGATATGGACATTTTGACGGAATTACTTTCTCTTGGTGGTTTGGGAATCCAATATTGCATCAAGTCCAGGCTGGCATATGAACATTTGCAGGAAGTCCAGGACGGTCTGCTGTCTGTTGATTATATGGAATTCAGAGAAAAATATAATCAGCGAGATGTTTCAGCAAGACAAAAGATGCGGGAATTAATTGATTCTGATGCAAACAAAGTAACGAATGTATTCAGTACATTGCTTTAGGAGAGAATTATGAGAGCGTATGCAGAAGCTTATTTAAGCGATGTTGTAGAAAATCAGGGAAAGCTGTTTGATTTTGTAGCACAGTCATTCCCGGATAAAAATACAGAAGATTTTATTAACACATACATGAAGAGTAAAACGAGAAAGAGCATAGATGAAGCACAGGCTTATGTAAATACAATGAATGTAGAAGATTTATGGTCGTATTTTCTTAAAACAGATCATTACAGATTGCAGGAAGGAGAAAACTTAAAAGGTTTTATTCCGGACTGGATTGGAGAGTTTTACGCATATTATCAGTGGTATTATAATATGCCAAGTTCAGAGGTTATTCAGAAAATCCCGGTGGATTTCTTGAAGAAAGCCTATTACGGACTTCATGATCTGGAACTTGATCTGGCAGTCAGAAAAGTAGGTGAGGTTTAATGGATATTATTTGTTTTCACAACCCGAATGAAGAAAATGGATATTTGAGTAACTGGTATCCGACTCATTTCACAGTTGAGGGAATAGAATTTTCTTCAATGGAACAGTTTATGATGTACCAGAAAGCATGCCGCTTTCATGATGCTTCAGTAGCAAAGGATATATTGAGCACAAATGATGTTGCGGAAATTAAGAAATTAGGGCGAGAGGTACATGGATATAATGAAAATACCTGGAATGGTGTAAGACAGATTATTGTTTATGAAGGGTTAAAGGCGAAATTCAGTCAAAATACAGAATTGAAAGAAAAACTTGTTGATACAGGTGACGTAATATTGGCAGAATGTGCGGTAAGAGATCAGATTTGGGGGATAGGTTTGTCTATGAGAGATCCCAATAGACTTGATCAAAGCAAATGGAAGGGAAAAAATTTGTTGGGATATGCTCTGATGATGGTTCGAGAGCAGTTGTAAATGCCAATCCTTGGGAACAGCGTAAGTTGATTGAAGTCTGTGATTATGTGGATTATAGAGGAAAAACACCAACAAAAACGGAAAATGGTATTTTCCTTGTTACAGCCAAAAATGTCAAGGATGGATTCATAGATTATGAAACCTCAAAGGAATATATTTCTGAGAATGCCTATGAAGAAGTAATGCGTAGAGGCAAGCCTGAAATTGGAGATGTATTAATAACGACAGAAGCTCCCTGTGGTAATGTTGCACAGGTAAATAAGGCGGATATTGCACTTGCACAGCGAATAATAAAATATCGAGGTCATATTGGAGTTGTGGATAATACATATTTGAAATACTATTTGTTATCTCCTGAATTCCAGAAAATATTAAATGCTAAAAGTTCAGGTGGAACGGTTCAAGGTATAAAGGGGAGTATCCTGCATCAGCAAAAAATTATATATCCGAGTTATGAAGAACAGAAGAAAATAGGACAACATATGGATAGCCTCGACCACCTCATCACTCTTCACCAGCGAAAGCCAATTCCCCATCCCAACCATCCAATTATCCACACGAAACACAAAGGAGAAGAAAAATATGTCAGAATTAGAGTCAATGATAGAGAAAAAACTAATAGAACAGCTAATTTACGGAGATTCTCAGTGGACATATCGGGAGGATTTAAAAACTGAGGAGGATCTGTGGGTGAATTTCAGATATATTCTGGAGCAGAATAATAAGGACAGGCTGGATGGAGAGGGACTTTCTGACTCTGAATTTGAACAGGTAAAGAACCAGCTGCAGTTTTCCTCATTTTATAAAGCAGGGGAATGGTTGGTAGGTGAGAATGGAAAGGTAATGGTTCATGTACAGCGGGATATGGAAAAGTTACATCTTGTAGTAATGAACCATGAGCATATTGCAGGAGGTTCCAGTGTTTATGAAGTGATTAATCGGTATAAAGCACTGAAATCAGATGATGAGGATTCCACAGATGTGCGGGACAGAAGATTTGATGTAACTCTTATGATTAATGGGCTTCCCATGATACATATTGAGTTGAAGAATAAACAGCATTCTTACATGGACGGATTCTGGCAGATAAAAAAATATATTGGTGAGGGTAAATTTACCGGGATTTTCTCAGCTGTGCAGATGTTTGTAGTCAGTAACGGTGTGGATACCAGATATTTTGCGGCAGCAGGGGATACAGAGTTAAATCCCAAATTTATGAGTGGATGGGTAGACAGAAAGAATAATCCTGTTTCAGATTATCTCAGCTTTGCAAAAAGTGTACTCCGTATTCCCCAGGCTCATGAAATGATTGCCAGATATACAGTTCTGGATGAAGATGCCAGACGGCTGATTCTGCTCAGACCATATCAGATTCATGCCATTGAGTCTATACGTGAAGCTTCAAAAACCGGAGAATCCGGTTTTGTATGGCATACAACCGGTTCGGGAAAAACACTGACATCCTATAAGGCAACAAGAAATCTTTTGATGGATATTCCAAGTATTGATAAGACGATTTTTCTCATTGACCGTAAAGATTTGGATACACAGACAACTATGGCATTTCAGGCATATGCAAATAATGATCTGGTAGATGTGGATGAAACAGATAATGTTAATGATCTAAAAAAGAAATTAAAATCGGCTGACCGTCAGGTGATTGTAACGACAATTCAGAAAATGCAGATTCTCATAAGTAAAAGACTGCAGGAAGGAACACCGGACTTTGACAAAATCAAAAATCTGAGGATTGCTTTTGTAGTGGATGAGTGCCACAGGGCAGTGACACCGAAAACAAAGAGAGAACTGGAACGTTTCTTTGGCAGGTCTTTATGGTACGGTTTTACCGGAACTCCACGTTTCGCAGAGAACCCATATCCACAGATGGGCGATTTGCCACGAACAACAGAAGAATTATATGGAAAATGTCTCCATTCTTATACCATACAGAATGCAATTCATGACAAGGCGGTTCTGGGATTTCAGGTTGAGCATAATGGTCCTAAAAATATGACAGATGAAACGGACAGCAGCCAGTATGACAATGAAACGCATATGTTAAAGGTATTGGATGTAATTTTAAACAAATCCTATTACAAATTAGGTCTTCAGAATGGAAAGGGAATGACATATGAGTGCATGCTTACAACCAAATCCATTCAGGTTGCACAGAAATATTATGAGCTGCTTACCAGAGTAAAGAATGGAGAAACTTCACTTGTGATCGATGAGAAAATCAGACAGGTGCTTCCGGATTTTCCTAAATTCGCCATCACCTATTCTGTTACCGAAAATGAAGAAGGCTCCCATGTGAATCAGGAAAAAATGCAGAAATCCCTGAATGATTACAATGATATGTTTGGAACCAAATATGAAATGTCCCAGATACAGAGCTATAATGCCAATCTGAATAAACGTCTTGCCAGAAAAGATGCCAGATTTAAGAGCAGACGAGAACAGCTGGATCTGGTAATTGTGGTAGACAGGCTGCTTACAGGTTTTGATGCACCATGTATGTCTACGATTTTTATTGATCGTCAGCCTATGGGACCGCATGATCTGATTCAGGCTTTTTCAAGAACTAACCGTATTTATGACACCAATAAGACATATGGACAGATTGTAACTTTTCAGGCACCAAAGCTCTTTAAGAAGTGTGTGGATAATGCGGTGAAATTGTATTCTGCGGGAAGTACAGAGACAGCGTTGCTAGCAGAATGGGATGAAGTAGAGCCTGTATTTCGTAAAGCACTTTCTGCACTGAAAATCTGCGCTGAGAAGCCTTCGGACATTCCAGGCATGTCCATGAAAGAGAAGAAAATTTTTGCAAAAATGTTCCAGGAGTTTGACAGCCTGTTTGCACAGCTGAAATCTTTTACAAAGTATGACGACAGTATGTTGGAAACGTATGGAATTACAGAGACAGAATATGAGGATTATGCAGGTCATTATAAAAATGTAATGGAAGAGATTCGTGATTCCAAAGATCATGGGGATTCAGATTCCGGTGATACACAGGTGGATCAGGATTATGAATTGATGGCATACAGCAGTACAAAGATTGATTACGAATATATTATTAACCTGATCCAGAATATTGTAACTCCTACAGAGGAGGATGAGGAAATTACACCACAGGAACGGCTGAAAAAGCTGGAAGAAGTAAAACAGTACGTGGCGGAGCTTCGCAAAGATAATGAAAAAGTAGCAGACCTTATGTCAAATCTGATTGCAGATATTGAGAAAGATGATAGAAAGTACAGAGGAAAGTCTATCCTTAACATTATTGAAAATATGAAACGAGACTGTGTGGAAAAAGTTATCTCTGATTTCTGTATTCAATGGTATGCGTCAAAGGATGATGTAATGTATGCGGCAATCCATTACAGAAATGGGAAAATCCCCAATGAAACGGCAATTAAGGCAACTGTTGATTATACCAGCTACAAAGAAGCACAGGAAACGGCTTTGCCGAAGTATAAATTTTATAATCGCATGATGGCAGAATTGAAGAAAACTCTGGATGAAGAGATAAAACCTCTTCTTATGATTGCATAAATCCATTAATTTATCCGCTCTATTTGCAGAATTGCTATAGTCATTACATTGTGAACATTAGCGCAGGTAATTTCGGAAATGGAGAATGCTTATGTCAAATGATACAAATAACAATGTACTGTTTTCGCAGTATTATGCACAGTGGATTGATGTATATAAAAAGGGTGCAATTCGTGAAGCAACTATGGCAAAATATCTGATGACACAGAGGTGGGTGGAGAAGCTGGTGCCTGAACTGAGGGTGTCAGAGCTGACCAGAACGGCATATCAGCAGCTTTTGAATGATTATGCAAGGGAACATGAGAGACAGACTACGCTGGATTTTCATCATCAGCTGAAAGGTGCTATTCTGGATGCGGTTGATGAAGGAATGATAGAACGAGATCCGACCAGAAAAGCCATCATTAAGGGAAAAACTCCCAAGGCCAAGAAAATAAAATATCTGAATCAGTTTGAACTTCATACATTGATCGCTGATCTGGATATTAAGGAAGAGCCAAACTGGGACTGGTTTATTCTTCTTGTTGCAAAAACCGGAATGAGATTTTCAGAAGCTCTGGCGATTACTCCGGCAGATTTTGATTTTGGCAGGCAGACGCTGTCAATAAGCAAAACCTGGGATTATAAAGGTGAAGGTGGTTTCCTTCCAACGAAGAATAAATCTTCTGTGAGAAAAATTCAGATTGACTGGCAGATTGTTGTAAAATTCTCAGAATTGACCAAAACACTTCCGCAGGATCAGCCTGTTTTTGTGGGAGAATCAAAAGTTTACAATTCTACTGTGAATGATGTGCTTACCAGGCATTGTAGAAGGTGTGGGATATCTGAGATTTCCATACATGGACTCAGACATACCCATGCCTCATTATTATTGTTTGCCGGAGTGTCTATTGCCAGTGTTGCGCGCAGACTGGGGCATGCAAGTATGACTACAACACAGAAAACATACCTGCACATTATTCAGGAACTGGAGAACAAAGATGTAGATCTGGTGATGAGAACTTTATCAGGATTATAATCTGGATGATTTAGAGAAATTACCTGCGCTGATAAAAAGTTACTGTTTTTTCTGTTACAGGAGGCATGGAAAAAATGTGAAGTATGATATACTATTAGTTATCTTATAGGCAGGCATTACAGAATAATAGGGAGTTTTTGAATATTTGCGCGTCACATTCTCGTTACTTTAGTGAACTTAGATGAGTTAGATGAGTTAGATGCGCAAATTTTTTACTCAAAGAAAGAACACATGTTTACTTCTAGCACTATATGTGCTAAAATATAGCCATGGGTAGTAGAAAAAACAACAGGATTTGAGAAAAGAGTTATCAGGGAGAAATAAAAATGCAGATAATATCCAGTTATGGTGTAGAATTACGAAAACAGAATATCCCGATCCGCCAGACACTGGAGATCTACCGTTCTGCTGTCAGTTATCTGATTGAGATTTATGTGCAGGTATGGGAAAAATTAGCAGAAATCCCGGATGCAAAGAGGCGTTTTAATGCTGCAGAACATCTGGTACATACTACGAAGAAAAACCATGCCTGTTTTGATTTTGATATCCGGTTTCCAAAGATGCCTTCCTATCTGCGCAGATCTGCCATCCGGCATGCACTGGGGACAGTAGCCTCTTATAAAACACGGCTGAATCTATGGGAAAAGACAGACGGAAAGAGCGGGAAACCAAAGCTTGTATATGAAAATCACGCCATGCCGGTCTTCTACCGTGATGTCATGTATCGTGAGGGAGCGGAAGGGAAAGACGAAGCATACCTGAAACTCTATGACGGCCATGACTGGAAATGGTTCTGTGTACGTCTGGCTCATACAGATATGGCATATCTGAGAAAATACTGGTCAGGGAAAAAGGCATCTGCCCCGACTCTGGAAAAGAGACACCAGAAGTACTTTTTGCGTTTTTCCTATACAGAAGAAGTAACACTTACCAAAACACCTGTGAAAGAACAGGTTATCTGCAGCGTGGACTTAGGGATCAATACCGATGCAGTCTGTACCATCATGCGGGCAGACGGAACTGTCCTGGGAAGAAAATTTATCGATCATCCCAGTGAAAAAGACCGGATGTACTGCACACTGGGACGGATCCGCAGATCCCAGAGGGAACATGGTTCTGCGCAGACACAGGGAAGATGGGCATATACGAAACGTCTGAATACAGAACTGGGCAAAAAAATTGCAGGTGCGATTGTAAGATATGCGGAAGAAAACCACGCAGATGTGATCGTGTTCGAGTATCTGGAGATGCAGGGGAAGATATCGGGAAAGAAAAAGCAGAAACTGCACCTGTGGAGAAAAAGAGATATCCAGAAGTGCTGTGAACATCAGGCACACAGGAAAGGGATGCGGGTATCCCGGATCTGTGCATGGAATACCAGCAGATTGGCTTATGATGGTTCCGGGGTGGTAATACGCGACTGGAAAAACCACAGCCTCTGTACTTTTCAGACAGGAAAACGATATAATTGTGACCTGTCAGCATCCTGTAATATAGGGGCGAGATATTTTATAAGGGAACTTTTAAAACCCCTTCCGGCAACGGAAAGGTCTTTACTGGAGGCAAAAGTCCCTTCTGTAAAGCGTAGAACCTCATGTGTCTATGCAGATCTGAGGAAACTCCATTCAGAAATGGAATTTTTAAAAGCAGCATAGATACAGGCAGATATACAGCGGACTACCTGTAATGTGGGAACCAGCTATATCCGGCATGGGAAATACGCATAACTGCGCACCTAAGTTACAGGCGTATCCGCCGATATTCAGTCTGACGCCTAAAGCGTCTGGAAGCATGTGACTTTAGTCATGTGAGGTTCACGAAAAACGGAGGCTTGTCAGAAAACTCATGGATAACTTCCGGAATCCGCCAGCAGGAATATGAGTCCTATTATGCGGATAATGGTTCTCTTTTGTTTATCGGAATCTTTCTCGGTTCTCTTTTCCTT
>SKEU01001455.1_pt1 | contig 11672 bp, 12 predicted proteins | sample 4819571 | NCBI WGS metagenome assembly SKEU01 (sample SAMN11008801, study PRJNA524170) | human gut metagenome | biome: Human fecal sample; material: Feces; isolation source: fecal sample from pouch patient p8, p16 | host: Homo sapiens | place: Israel: Tel-Aviv | collected 2015-06-23
CACTGGTAATTACTGTTAACTATATCTGTCAGCATCGTACGTATCGTGGCGTATTTATCACCGGCTTTCAGTGCAGCCCGGTGATAAAAATAACTGCTACGGGCAAGCCCCAGAACATGCAGTAATTCTGTCAGGGGATATGTTTGTCTCAGGGCATCAGCGATATTTGTTTTTTCTCTGTTGTTTAGGTGACTGATACTGATGCCCGGGTCTAATGAGATGGTCACCCCCACCCTGTGAGCGGTACGCTGACAGGGTGGGTTATTTTAGAGGGCACCATCATGTAAAACGTTGCGCTTATTGGTATCGATCTCGGTAAACATTCTTTCCATATTCATTGTCAAGATAAATCTGGCAATGCGCTTTTGCGTAAAAAGTTTACGCGTACGAAGCTGATGCAGTTTCTGGCAACATGTCCATCCTCAGTAGTTGTTATGGAAGCCTGCGCTGGTACGCATTTTATGGCCCGGCGTATCAGCGACATCGGTCATGAAGAAAAACTTATCTCTCCGTAATTCGTGCGTCCGTTTGTCAAAGGTAATAAGAATGATTTTATTGATGCAGAAGCCATATGCAAAGCGGCTTCACGACCATCAATGCGTTTTGTCCAGCCCAGAACAGAAACCCAGCAGGCAATGAGGGCATTACATCGGGTCAGAGAATCGCTCATCAGAGATAAGGTGAAAAAAAACAACCAGATCCACGGTTTCTTGCTGGAATTTGGAATCAGACTGCCGACAGGGGATGCCGCAATAAAATGGTTATCTCTGGCGTTAGCTGAACACGAAATACCTGAATATCTGAGTCGCTTGCTGATGAAATTACATGCTCACTATCTTTATCGTATTGAGCAAATAACAGAACTGGAATCAGAGTTAAACCAGTCAATCAAAGCTGACGCTACTGTGCAACGAATCATGACAATCCCCGGTGTTGGGCCGATGACGGCCAGCCTGCTATCATCCCAGCTTGGTGATGGTAAACAATTTTCGTGCAGTAGGGATTTTGCAGCATCCACAGGACTTGTTCCCCGACAATACAGTACCGGTGGTAAATCAATGCTGCTGGGGATCAGCAAACGAGTCGGTTACTTGTTCTGTACGCCCGCTCGTTCATGATGCGGCTGGAGCATCAATAGGGCAGAGTTGCTGAATGGGTTCAAAAGCAACTCGACAATAAGCATTCAAATATTGTCGCCTGCGCTCTGGCAAATAAACTGGCCCGAATAGCCTGGGCAATCACTGCTCTGCACAAAGAATATCTGGCCTGATATAGATACTGACAAAACTCAATTAGCTTATTTTAAAAAATAAGATACAAGTTACCTGTCTGGTTTTGCGAAGACTGATTATTGATGACATGAACGGCAAATAGACCTGATTAAAAACCTGACAGAAAAAATGGCTCACTGAAGCCGAGGGTCTTTTTAGGATTATCAGGTGCGGAACTCATCGAGGCGCGGGTCTCCTTGTCCACAGAGACGCCGGATAGATTTAAGCAAGCCCACCATTAATCAAAAATCAGTGTAGCAAAAACGGGGGTGACCATAGATTTTTTATGATTTTCTCCGCTTTTTTCAGAATATCCAGTTCCATCTGCCGGCGGCGTATTTCCTGATTCAGTCGGGCGACTTCCTCCCGCAACGCATCGCGTTCTGCCTCTAGGGAAGGTTCGTTATGTTTACGCATAGTCTGGTAAGCACTGTTGCCGATAATTTCATCTTTCCATTTATACAATACCGCACGACTGACACCAATACGCCTAGAGATTTCACTGGCTGATATTTGTCGTGTACAGAATGCCATGACAGCCTGACGTTTGACTTCTGGTTCAAAGGGCGCAACCGGACTGGTCTTACTGGTAAATATACGTCGTCTGCCGGGGTAACGTTCATTAACCCAGCGAGCGAGCACATCGGTACAGGGATAACCCAGAGTTCTACTGGTAAACGCTAGGCAGCAGCCGTGGTTAAGATAATGTTCAACGGCAACTTGTTTTTGCTCATCTGTGTAACGGGGCTTATGGCGAATGGATTCTTTTGCTCCGCCACCTGATTCCTATGAACGGATCCAACGCCGCAGATTTCTTTTCGAAGGGTAGCCCAGTTCGCGTACGACGGGAGCCAGCTTCTTACCATTGACTAGTCTTGGTATAAGTTGACACTTTTCTGTCTGTAAAACGCCTGATGAACGTCATAGGGCGTTTTGTATTTCAGAGCCAGGTGTGGCCGCTCATGGTTATAAATTGCCACGGACTCTTGGACCATTTCCCGGGCCTGAGCCAGGTCTGCAGGACGCGAGAGTAAAAACTCATTTTTCAGGGTACCATTTATTCACTCAGCCAATGCTGGTAGCAGTCATAACCATCAGTCATTGAACAGGTTATTTCATTTCTTTCATGAACTGACTGATAGAGCGCTGAACAGTATTGCAGCCCCTGCCAGAATGATGCACCAGGGGACTCGTCGTTTTTCTCAGCTTCAGCACCTGTCTGAACGCTTTTACCACATTTTCTGTCTGCAGGTTTTCCCCAACATGGTAGCCCATAATTTTTCTGGAGCAGGCATCGGTGACCAGACTCAGATAGGCCGAACTATTGCGCAGTGGAAGGTAAGTAATATCGGCGACCCAGACCTGTTCTGGTTCAAGAGCGGTAACCTGTTCAGGGCCTGGTTTAAGCAGGTTTGGATGTCGGTAGAAGCGATGATGACTGTTGGTAGTTTTGTGATATGCCCGTTTTACTGGCACCAGGAGTCGGTATTCATCGAGCAGGTTAAACAGGCGGTCTCGCCCGATATTCAGCCTTTTATCGGCCTGAGTGTTCAGCAGATAGTGCAGCTTACGCGCACCGATTCGGGGCTGACGACATCTGACACGGGCAACAAAATCAAGAACCTGAGCATGATGTTCCTGCCGTTTTCTGCGCCTTGCATTGTCCTGATACCATGCCTGTCTGCTGTGTCCCAGGAACAGACTGCACGCGTCACAGTTATTTTGGGGACCGGACTTTGCGCGAGGACTTGCCGGGCCGCTTTTTACGATACTCACCCCGTAATCATTTTTCAGGACATTGATAACTGACTCAAAAAACGTAGCTTTCTGGTTCGCCAGCTCAAGCTACGTTTCAAGTTCCCTGATTCTTTGCTCGGGTGTGAGCGGGATAGTTGTCTGAGTCACAGGCAGTTTCCTCTTCACCAGCTCAGGAAGTCCAGGATATTTACGTAACCAGACAAGAACGGTGGAGCGCCCCTGAATGCCATACCGCTGCTGGGCCTGTTTATAAGTCATCTCGCCTTTTTCAACCTGCTCAACAACAGCTATTTTAAAGGATAGAGGATAATCACGTTGGGTGCGTTTGAGCTAAGTCATCATTACGTTCTCCGGATTTAAGTAGGAACGTGTCAACGCTATTCAGGACGGGTCACATATTTGAAATAAAGCTCAATGGCGCGGATTTTTTCTTCTTCAGTAAACATGTTTCATCTCCTGAGAGTCCAGGAAATCGTCCGCATCCCCATTACTGTCTTATATCATTGGCGCTGACAGCTATTCTGCTGAGCCTTGAGGATGCATAAACGGGTTAAGAGCTTGTATGTGCAGAACGATAGCGGAACTAAATAGCTGCGCGGAATAGTAGATCACTTTGAGGGAGCTCAGCCTGGATTGTGCGATCTGATCAATCGCCAAATCAAAACAAATCACCAACCGGACTGAGCAATGCCGATCATAGCACCAATTTCCCGTGACGAACGACGCCTGATGCAGAAAGCCATCCATAAAACACACGATAAAAATTATGCCCGCAGACTGACTGCCATGCTGATGCTGCACCGGGGCGACCGTGTCAGCGACGTTGCCAGAACGCTCTGCTGCGCCCGTTCCTCTGTTGGATGTTGGATTAACTGGTTCACGCAGTCGGGTGTTGAGGGACTGAAATCATTACCTGCCGGGCGAGCCCGTCTCTGGTCGTTTGAGCATATCTGCACACTGTTACGTGAGCTGGTAAAACATTCTCCCGGCGACTTTGGCTACCAGCGTTCACGCTGGAGTACAGAACTGCTGGCAATAAAAATCAATGAGATAACCGATTGCCAGTTAAATGCCGGAACCGTTCGCCGCTGGTTGCCGTCTGCGGGGATTGTGTGGCGAAGGGCTGCGCCAACTCTGCGTATCCGTGACCCGCATAAAGATGAAAAGATGGCAGCAATCCATAAAGCACTGGACGAATGCAGCACAGAGCATCCGGTCTTTTATGAAGATGAAGTGGATATCCATCTTAATCCCAAAATCGGTGCGGACTGGCAACTGCGCGGACAGCAAAAACGGGTGGTCACGCCGGGACAGAATGAAAAATATGATCTGGCCGGAGCGCTGCACAGCGGGACAGGTAAAGTCAGCTATGTGGGCGGCAACAGCAAAAGTTCGGCGCTGTTCATCAGCCTGCTGAAGCGGCTTAAAGCGACATACCTTCGGGTGAAAACCATCACACTGATCGTGGACAACTACATTATCCACAAAAGCCGGGAAACACAGCGCTGGTTGAAGGAGAACCCGAAGTTCAGGGTCATTTATCAGCCGGTTTACTTGCCATGGGTGAATCATGTTGAACGGCTATGGCAGGCACTTCACGACACAATAACGCGTAATCATCAGTGCCGCTCAATGTGGCAACTGTTGAAAAAAATTCGCCATTTTATGGAAACCATCAGCCCGTTCCCCGGAGGCAAACATGGGCTGGCAAAAGTGTAGTGGTATTAGGCGCAGCTATTTAGATGATCTCTTTAACGATCTCGGTCGTAGTATAAACTTTTTTGATAAATAAATAGAGACCTGTCCAGGCAATCTGAATGCTGTCAGCGTATTGCAAAAGCTAAAGGCATTGGTCCTGAAATTGTCACGAGCGTTGTTGCTGTTATTATTGGCAAAGGCACTGAATTTAAGAATGATCGTCACTGTGCTGCATGGCTTGGTCTGCTTCCATGCCTGCACTAGAGTTGCTGCAGGTAAGTTCTCATGAATATAACGAAAAAAGGCGACAAGCATCTGCAAACACTTTTTATTCATGGCGTCCGTGCTGTCGTTAGAGTTGCTACGAATAATAATGATGTATACCTAAATCAGTGGGTTAAGCAGTTAAAGGAGAGTCGCGAATTTAATAAAACTACTGTGGAGATTGCTAACAAATACGCGAGAATAATCTGGTCGATGCTGATAAATGATACAGAATATCAGGCAGTGTGAAGTTAATCTCTTTCAGCAAAAGTTGCAGCGTACTGAGAAATGGTGACGGGTTGCACCTGCACAATCGGAACCTGATTTTTGTACTGGCCTCAGAGGTCGTCCAGTTGTAGAGGCGATTGTGTGTGGATTCCCTATTTGGGCACAGGTTTTCCTGATGCCGGATAGATGTAAGCAACAATCCAAAACCAGAATCAGTGCTTGCAAAACTGAGGTAGTCAATAGATGTAGTAAGTGGCTTCAGAAATACCGGCTTCCCGACAAACATCTTTAATTGTTCGTCCGGTTTCAACCGATTTAATTACAGCGATGATCTAATACTCAGTAATACGGGCTTTACGCATAGCGATTTTCTTCGTTATCAGATTGATTATTCCGGATGATCTCTAAATATGAATGGAGCGATTATGCGGGATACTTACAGATGGCTCTCACTTAATGAGAGTCTTCTTTCAAACAACAAAAACAGTAAATTGGGTAGAATGGGGAACTTAACTGCATCGTTAATTAATATATGGATGCGCTGTTGTAAAATATAGATGTATCGGGGATAATAATACTTTACTCTGTTTCCAGCGAGTATGTTTGGTTTGCTGGACAAAGCGCCTCATAAAGTCAGAGGCGCTCAAAGTAGAAATATATTTCAGAGGGAATGTATCATAATGTACTAGTGGTTCTTTGATGGTATATCAAAAATGTTTGTGTGAACTGTATAACAGCCCTCCAGTAGTGATGCTAGCCATTTGAAAGATTTCTGCTGTTCTGAAGACCATCTGGAATTATTTGATTCAAAATGAATGAATGCCAGTATTTGTATCATCTGTTCCTTAGGAAGCGATGAAGCCAGATATGAAAATGCAACCGTGAGAGCATTCATGTCGTCTCGAAGCATTGACATGTACTCGAGTAATTCCTGCAGAGTAATTGTTCTATTGTCCATAAAACTCCTCATTATTAATTATATTCACCTGTCTGATGTACGAAATATCCGATAGTGTATGATTAACATATCCAAGGACAAGAAACTGATAAAGATTGGATAAATACCCATAGTGCAAAAATCCGATATGGATCGTCAACGATTGCTATCCGTTACTTTCCCCTAGAGAAAAGAACGTCCTCAACTGAAATTCGGGGTATAGTAGAACCTTATGTAATATTTTGTAATTTTTTGCTTTTTTATGTAAAAACCAAAAGCAAATCATTCTCATTATCTCTTGCGTTTGTTTATCTTCTCTCTGATTAATATAATCGGAGAGAAGATATGCGAGTAACCACTCTGGCTTCAGTAGCCATCCCTTGTCTCGGGTTTTCAGTCAGCAGTATGGCTGCGGAAGATGTGATGGTAGTCACGGCGTCTGGCTATGAAAAAAAATTAACCAGTGCAGCTGCGAGTGTTTCAGTGATCAGCCAGGAGGATTTGCGATCCAGCCAGTATCATGATCTGGGGGAGGCACTGAGATCCGTAGAGGGGGTGGATGTTGAAAGCGGTACGGGTAAAACAGGTGGGCTGGAAATCAGCATCCGCGGAATGCCTGCCAGTTATACGCTGATACTGATCGATGGTGTCCGTCAGGGCGGGAGCAGTGACGTAACCCCAAACGGTTATGCTGCCATGAATACGGGTTTTATGCCACCTCTGGCCGCCATCGAACGTATTGAGATTATCAGGGGCCCCATGTCCACTCTGTACGGCTCTGATGCCATGGGGGGCGTGGTGAATATCATCACCAAAAAGAATGCAGACAAATGGCGCTCTTCGGTTAATGCCGGGCTGAACCTGCAGGAAAGTAACAAATGGGGGAACAGCAGCCAGTTTAATTTCTGGAGCAGCGGTCCCCTTGTGGATGATTCACTCAGCCTTCAGGTACGTGGCAGCACACAGCAGCGTCAGGGCTCATCGGTCACATCACTGAGCGACACCTCAGCTACGCGTATCCCTTATCCCACGGAATCACAGAATTATAATGCAGGTGGTCGTCTTGACTGGAAAGCGACGGACAAGGATGTACTCTGGATTGATATGGATATCGCCCGGCAGCGTTATGATAACCGAGATGGCCAGCTGGGCAGTCTGACGGGCGGTTATGATCGCACCCTGCGCTATGAGCGTAATAAAATTTCAGCAGGCTATGATCATACATTCACCTTCGGAGCCTGGAAGTCATCTCTGAACTGGAATGAGACGGAAAATAAAGGCCGTCAGCTTGTACGTAGCGTACTGCAGCGTGATAAATGGGGGCTTGCCGGCCAGCCGAGGGAGCTTAAGGAGTCGAATCTTATCCTGAGCTCATTACTGTTTGCACCTCTGGGGGAATCACACAAGGTTACCGTCGGTGGTGAGTATCAGAACTCCTCCATGAAAGACGGGGTTGTTCTCGCCAGTACTGGTGAAACCTTCCGTCAGAAAAGCTGGTCGGCATTTGTTGAGGATGAGTGGTATATCACGGATGCATTTGCACTGACTGCGGGTAGCCGCTATGAACGCTATGAGGTGTTCGGAGGACACTTCAGTCCCCGGGCATATATGGTCTGGGATGTGACTGATGCGTGGACGCTGAAAGGTGGGGTGACCACGGGATATAAGGCGCCCAGCATGGGGCAGTTACATAAGGGGATCAGCGGTGTGTCCGGTCAGGGGCGTACGAATCTTCTCGGTAACCCGGACCTGAAGCCGGAGGAGAGTGTCAGTTATGAAGCGGGCGTGTATTACGATAATCATGCCGGTCTGAACGCCAATATCACGGGCTTTATGACAGAATTCTCCAACAAGATCGTATCTTATTCCATTGATGATAATACCCGCAGCTACACAAACAGCGGAAAGGCTAGGACTCAGGGCGTGGAATTTGCCGGCACACTGCCTCTGTTGTCAGAGGATGTGACTCTGTCTCTGAATTATACCTGGACGCAGAGTGAACAACGGGATGGGGATAATAAAGGTGCACCACTGAGTTACACCCCTGAGCATATGGTGAATGCGAAACTGAACTGGCAGATTACTGAAGAGGTGACATCATGGCTGGGTGCCCGTTACCGCGGGAAAACGCCACGTTTCACCCAGAATTATTCGTCACTCTCAGCTGTACAGAAGAAAGTGTATGATGAGAAAGGTGAATATCTGAAAGCCTGGACGGTACTGGATGCGGGCATGTCGTGGAAAGTGACGGATGCACTGATGCTGAATGCAGCGGTGAATAATGTGCTTAACAAGGATTACAGTGACGTAAGTCTGTATCGTGCCGGCAGTGGTACGCTTTATGCGGGTGATTACTTCCAGACGGGGGCATCGACAACGGGTTATGTGATACCTGAGAGAAATTACTGGATGTCGCTGAACTATCAGTTCTGATAACAACAAACCCGATATAACGCATTATAATACGTAAAGATGCTGCCTCTGTCACCTGAGGGCAGTGGCAGCAACACACGATGCAGGTGTTTGATCACCAGTGACCCGCCGTTTACTCCTTTAGTATGGCATACTTCTGTTGTCACCTGTGACCAGGCGCGCGACTCTGTAAACATCCGGATGTATGCGTTCTTCTGACAGTTAATATTACCGGCAGGTAGTTGACGATGTGTGGGCTTGTGACCGCATCCGGGTAATAAAGAAATAATCCGCCAGCGGCTTTTATTCTTATGGGCAGTAATTAAATACATCGCCATGTGGGTAAATATAAGTGACGGAATGAGAGTAACAAGTGATGCTGGAATTAAGATTTTGCTTTTTGCAGTGATAGCCAGAGCCTTTTACAGAAATGTGGTATGAGGTGCATTTTTTACGCTCACATTATTGTTTTATTATCGGCGTCAACCAGTGATCAGGAGGTGCAACATGCGTATATGTGTTTTTGGTTACAAAACATGTCCTTCAGTACACCGGATCATGCATCATGCGACAAATCTCCGGGATGAAACAGGGGCAGATGTCCTCTTTATTGATGCTGAGAAACATGGTATCAGTCTGAAGGTAATGTCTGAGCGTGCTGGATGTGCAGTTGAAAAATTCCCCTGTGTTTTTGTTGATGACGTCTATCTCGAACCACTGCCACCGGTGCCGGGACAACCTCATTATACTTATTGTTGAAAATCACCACTTGGTATGAATCAGTTCCCCGGCTTTGTGAAAGGCCGGGTATAATCACAGACTGTCTGTTATGCTTGGCAGATACACTTCCCCGGATCCCACCGTAATTTTTTAATCCCGTTTTTAATTTATTGCTGATAAATGAGCGCTTTCTTCGCACGCTGTCAGTCAGATAATATCTGACTGAGGTGTACGATGTACCGGATTTTCTGTTCCCTGTTTTTCCTGCCGCTGGCAGCGTCTGCCGGCACAACAATTTATACCGATTCTCAGCATCTTCCCGTTAATCCTCCTGATGGTGTCAGGGTGGTTCTGCTGGATGCGCCTGAGCAGCTTCAGAGCCGCTTTTGGGGCCTGTTGCCTGCTGATGCGGGTGAGGCTGAATCGGTGGTCAGGGTACGTATGAAGTCTCCCGAATGGCAGACGATGCAGGCGGAACTGGCCGGTCATTACCGCGATGTGGCACATGCCTAGTCGCTGGGCGTGAAGAAATACCCTGCCGTGGTGTTTGATGACAGTGAGGTGGTTTACGGCACCATGGATGTGGTGATGGCCGGGAAAATCCGTGCTGAGGGAGGAGTGCAGCCATGATGTCCCTGAAATGTCGTCTGCGTACCGGCGTGCTGTTACTGAGTGTGGCATCACTGCCCCTGGCGTCTGTATCACTGAACACCGCCAGCATTATCGCCAGTACTGCGGCACCGGACTATATCAGCTGGCGTGTCAGCGGGATTTGTTACTGGCTTTACTGCAGCGCGTCTGGCTGTACGGTCAGAATTTCCGTGAAGGTGACACATTTCATCCCGGAAGTGGTTATTTCCACCTATACGGCACCGGGTGGTAATCCCTGGAAAGAGATGTCGCTGGTCAGCCGGACCGCAGGTGGCCCGGAGAATGCCATCACTGACGGCCTGTCCGGGCTGAGTGCCGGCGGGGGAAATCCGGCGGATATGAAAATACAGGGGAAGCGCCGTTCAGCAATTCGTTTCAAATATGCAGATGCGCTGGGTCATCCGGCCACACAGCTTATCGGCGGGATGGTACCCGGATTCAGCTGTGATTCACCGGTGACACCGGCCATGGCCTATTTCCTCAGTACCCTGGACAGCATCGTCTAGCGAACGGGATTACCTGAATCCCTGTATCCAGAGGCACAGGTTCCCGGCAAACGCGAGATTGGCAGCTAGGCCGATAAAAACATGTGGGGGAGCGTTTATCACCGGAGTGGTTTTGTGATGCAGAGCGATGATGACCGGGCCGCGGCGGTGGGGGCTCAGCGGGTGGCCGACATTATCACGCGGATGGGGGAGTCGCATGTCTACAGGGAGGTTAAGGGCGTGAAACGTGACGGCTACTGGCCCCCGGAGGCGGTGGAGGAAAACACCGGCACCCGCAATCACAAATGGCAGCGACTGACGCCGTCAGTGTCGCGTTCCTGTGCCGTTTTCCCGGATGGTGAACACCAGGCGGCGGAGAACGGTAATGCAGCCTTTGCACTGTGGCAGCCTTACAGCTGCTTCGAAAAGCGCGGGCAGCGATTCCTTGGCAGTACGAATTTTTAAGGAACCATGATGATGAAGATGAAAACAGGTATGGTGGCACTGAGTGTGATGCTGTACTGCAGTATTCCGGCGATGGCTGATCTTCTTTCCCTGCCGAAACTGAATGACAGCACGTTCGGTTACGGGAAATCCGTGGATGGCGCCGTATCCGACAAACTGTTCTATACGCTGGGTGGCGGCTCGGTGATCTCACAGTTGGCCACGCGCAGCAACATGCAGAAGCTGGGTATGGACCTGGGCTGGAGCAGCGATCTGATGTGCGGCAACTTTGACCTGAAGACCACGGTGGGTAATCATCTTAACGGATTGACCGACGGCTTTAAAAATCTGATGGGGGATGTGATTTAGGGGGCGACCGGCGCCGCTGCCAGTCTGCCGGCGATGGTGATACAGCGTGCCAACCCCGGCCTGTACGACATGATCACCAACGGTGTGCTGCAGGCGAATGTGGCTTTCGACAAGGCGTAACTGAACTGCCAGAACATGGCAAAACGGATGATGGACTTTTCTGATCGCAGCAAATGGACGCAGGCCAGCGATGCTGGAAGAGTACAAGAAGGTGGTGAACAGCGGTGACGGTGATGCGGTGAAAGGGGACGAGGCCGGACGTCAGGCCACCGGGAAGGAAGGTAAGAAATGGATTGGCGGGCAGCAGCGCGGCGGGGCAGGTCAGCCCGCCATCCGGCCGGTGCATGATCTGACAGCGGCTGGGTTTAACATGATGAACAGTCTGCCCGTGACCAGTACGGGAGGTTACGATAAAGCCGACAGTGCAGGATGTGA
>SKEU01001457.1_pt1 | contig 11658 bp, 8 predicted proteins | sample 4819571 | NCBI WGS metagenome assembly SKEU01 (sample SAMN11008801, study PRJNA524170) | human gut metagenome | biome: Human fecal sample; material: Feces; isolation source: fecal sample from pouch patient p8, p16 | host: Homo sapiens | place: Israel: Tel-Aviv | collected 2015-06-23
TGCGCGGCCAGCCGCAGCAGGTAGGCGCGGAAGGCGTCCTCCCAGGTCATGCGGTAGTCCAGCCGCTTCAGCCCGTCCTGGCTGTTGGGGGTGTAGCAGTTCACCAGATAAAAGCCCGGGTATTCCAGCGTGAGCACCCGGCCTTCGTGGTCATGCTCCTCCAGCCCGATGCCGGTGGTCACGGCCAGCGGCACCTGCCTGCACCAGCAGGCCGTGCCGGAGTAGCCCTTTTTCTCGGCCGAGTATGTATATTCTGTGTAGCCCTCCGGGGCAAAATCCGCCTGACCGGGCTGCATCTTGGTCTCCTGTACCGAGAAAATATCGGCGTCCAGCGCGGCAAAGCTGTCGGCAAAGCCGTGGGTCAGGCAGGCCCGCAGGCCGTTCACATTCCAGCTGATGAGTTTCATGCAAAGGGTCCTCCCTTTTTGTTTTATGCGTGATACTTGGTTTTCCATACCCCGCTGCGGAAGCGGGTCACAAAGCAGGTCACACGGCAGAGCCAGTCGATGACCATGGCGATCCACACGCCCACGGCCCCCCAGCCCATGCGCACGCACAGCAGGTAGCTGAAGCCCAGCCGCCACACGGCCATGCTGAGGATGGACACGATCATGGTAAATTTCACGTCGTTGGCGGCGCGCAGGGCGTTGGGCAGCACAAAGGACAGCGGCCAGAAAAAGATGGCGCAGCCCGCATGGATGGTCACAAGCTGGATGGCCAGCTCCATGGTGGCACCGGACAGCTCATAGATGCCCACCAGCGGCCGCAAAAACAGCAGAATGGCCCCGTTGAACAGGCCCATGGTCAGGTAAGCCCACAAAGTGAGCTTGCGGGTGTAGTGCACGGCCTGCTCGTAGTCCCGCGCACCGACGCACTGGCCCACCACGGTGATCATGGCAAGGCTCAGGGCTTTGCCGGGGATGACGCCCATGCCGTCCAGATTGTTGGCCACCGCGTTGGCAGCGATCTGCACCGTACCGAACGTGGAGATCATGCTCACCACCAGGATGCGTCCGGCCTCGAACAGGCTGTTCTCAAAGGCGGACGGGATGCCGATGCCCAGGATGCGCCGGGTCATGCCGACGTCCAGCTGCACGGTCCTGGGCACCTGCAGCGCGTGGCCCTTCTGGTAGCACTTGCCCAGAATGAGCACGGCCGCCACCACACGGGACACCACACTGGGCCATGCCACGCCATCCACGCCCATTTTCAGGCCAAAGATGCACACCGCGTTGCCCACGATGTTGATGATGTTCATCAGCACGCTGATCTGCATCGAGATCCGGGAGTTGCCCATGCTGCGGAACAGTGCCGCGCCCGCGTTGTACAGCGCCAGGAACGGGTAGCTGACCGCAATGATCTTGAGGTACAACGTACCGGCATCCAGCACATCGGCGTCAATGGAGCCGTAGAACAGCCGGATCATGGGCCGCGCCAGCACAAAGCACAGCACCCCCACGCCCAGGCCCAGGATGCCGCTGAGCAGGATCAGCTGCCCGGCACTCTTGTTTGCGCTCTTCTGTTCCCTTGCGCCCAGGAACTGGCTCACCACCACGGCACCGCCGGTGGCCAGTGCCGAAAACAGCACGATGATCAGGTTGTTGATCATGTCCACCAGACTGACGCCGGAAATGGCCGCCTCGCCGCAGCGGGACACCATCATGGTGTCGGCCATGCCCACCGTCACTTCCAGCAGCTGCTCCACCAGCAGCGGGATGGCCAGTACCAGCAGTTCCTTCTGGCTGAACAGCGGCTCCCGCCCACCGGTCAGTCTGCTTTTTTCATTGCCATGCAGTAGCTTTGTCATCCGTTTCTCCCCTCCCGGCGCCGGGTGCTTTTCCGGTACGCCACCGCTGCCCGGCGCGTGCATTCTTCCGGTTGCAGCAGATGTGTCCATCTTAACACACCACCGGCTGCTTGTAAAGCGGTGCAGGCTACATCCCGCGAAAAACCGCTTTCCGAATAAAGGCTTCCCCCAAAGGGTGAAGGCTTTTGCTCCGGACAGGCTGCAAAAGTTGATTCCATTGCCTGCCGGTTTTATAAAGGTGTCCCTGTGCGGTTTTCCGACTGCCATTCTGTTTTATGCTTGTTCGTCAGTTTGCCGGGAACTTTTCATAAAATTTGTGCGTTTCTACAAAAATGCGATTTCCCGCGTATTTTTGGGGAGAAATTTTAAAAAACCTCTTGCAATTTCTGTTCCAAAGTGGTATGTTGTATCCAACAAAAGCGAAGCTTGGATACATCTTCTCTTTGGAGCGGCAACTTCGGCTCCGTATGCGCCTTTGTTTTTACCTTGCTATTTTCTTCATTTACCTTCTTATCATTTACCCTGCCTGTCCCGCAAGGGACGAGAAAAGCGATGACCCACCTGCACGGGTTGTCGCTTTTTCTTTTGCCCGCAGGGGGGCAGAGTACAAGCCGCCAAAGCACTGCTCTACAGATGACGTGCCGCAACTGCTTTTCCCTGTCCCGCCCCAAAAAGTTTGTTTGAATAAACATACCTGCTTTTTCTTGACATCCCTTTGTATGCGTGTTATCTTAATTTTCGTCAATTAGCTTACCCTAACCATCTGAGGGGCTTTGCCCCGCAGGTTTTTCTTTGCGCGCAATGTTAGGTTCAGCTAACTATATGGCAGTGCTTTTCTGTCATTGTGATGAAAGGAGTATTTTTCATGAGAACAAAGAAATTTCTTTCCCTGCTGCTCTCGGCGGCTATGGCGTTCAGCCTGCTGACCGCCACTGCCTTTGCAGCAGCCCCTGCCGAGGAGGAAAACAGCTTTTTCGATTTTCTGCTGGGCAAGAAGTACACCTATCTTTATGCTGCCCTGACTTGGGACGAGTATTGGGCAAACGAGAAGGTCTACGCCGCCGGCAGCACTGCCGCCTCTGCGCAGCTGGACAGCCACGAAGAGCAGGACCTTGGCGCATTTGACGCGGTCTCCCGCGCAACCGTCAACCACGGTCTGCACCGCGGCAGCTTCCAGAGCACTGCCGTGATCTACGCCAAGGACGGCAGCAGCTACACCGTTTCTCACTGGTCGGACGATGGCAAGACCATCTATCTGGCCGATGGCACCACCGTAGGCTGGAACCGCGGCACCATTACCAAGGCCGATGGCTCCACCGTGCAGATGGACCACTACGAGGTGCTGGGCACCAAGTATGTGCCTGTGCGCGTAGCTACCAGCGACCTTGCAGATTTCTGCTCCAAGTACACTGTGGTGGAAAACGGCGGTCAGCTGGTGGGCGGCTACTCTGAAAAGAACCTGACCGCCTACACCCTGACAGCTGCGGTGGATAAAAACACCAACGGCCTGAAGTACGCAGCCAAGAGCGGCGACGGCTACACCTTCTCCGCTGCACACAACGGCACCGGCTCCGGCGTGGCAGAAGCCGCCCAGAAGGCTGCTGAGGGTCTTACCGTGAACCTGCGCAGCGGCAGCGACGTGGGCAGCTTTGGCGAGTTTATCCGTGTGGACCTGAACGGCAACTACGGCGAGCTGGGCTCCCGGATGCAGTCTGTGGTGTGGACCTACTACGGCAACGACAGCACCTACACCCACGCCAAGGCCTCCTACGGCACCAAGTTTGCAGCCGACAACTGGATGCACAAGTCCATGGGCATCCAGCTGGGTCTGAGCGATTCCGCCCGCTGCCAGCTGCCGGAGGGCACTGACGGCACCGGCTACTGGACCATCACCATCCGTGCACTGGGCTACGCTGACACGGTGGTCAAGTTCCAGACCACTGCCGAGAACCTTGCCAAGCACGAGCTGGCAAGCGATGCCGACCGCGCCGCCCTGCAGGCTGTGGTCACTGAGGCACAGAGCAAGGCAAAGGCCGCTTACACCGCCGACAGCTATGCCAATCTGGAGACCGAGCTGGCCGAAAGCGTGGAACTGCTGAGCCGCGAGACCCTGTATAAGGCCGCTGCACTGGAGCAGGTGACCCACCTGACCGATGCCGTGCAGAACCTGAAAGCTGCCTGATCCGGCAAAAACAGAACACTAAAAAAGCAAGGTCGCTTTATGCAGGCGGCCTTGCTTTTCCGTGTCAGGAGGAGTTGGAATGAACAAAAAACGATGCAACACACTGCTGCCGCTGGTGCAGCTGCTCCCAGCGGTGGCGGCAGCGGCAACGGTGCTTTTTGCCCTGCCCCGTACTGTCCCGGTGCTGGCTGCCGTACCGGAAAGGCTGGCAGTGGTGATGGAGCAGCCGGTGGAAGCCGCTTCCGTTGAAGCGGAGGAAGAAGCCCTGCCCAAGCTGCCCTATGCCGATGGCGTATACGTCGGCTCTTCCCGGGGCTACGGCGGTGCCGTCCGGGTGCAGGTGACCATGGAAAACGGCAGCATCACGGAGGTGGAGGTCCTGGACGCTTCCCACGAGACCAAGCAGTTTCTGCGGCGCGCCAAGCGGCTTTTGACCACCGTGGTGGAAGCCCAGAGCTGGGAAGTGGATGCCGTTTCCGAGGCCACCTACACCAGCCGGGGCATTCTGGGCGCAGTGCAGAACGCCCTGACCGGCGAGGTGGTGAATAACCCCCTGCCGCCCCAGCCGAAGCCCGCCGCACCGCTGGTGGTGGAGGAATTTACGGCTCCCTCCACCTACCTGGACGGCATCTACACTGCCGAAGCCATAGGCTTTGAGGGCAAAATTACAGTGCAGGTCACGGTGGCAGAGGATAAGATCACCGATATCACGGTTCTGAGCGCCGAGGACGAGGAGGAATATCTCTCCCGGGCAAAGCGGGTCATCCCCGCCATTCTGGAAGGACAAAGTCCCAACGTGGATGCCGTTTCCGGTGCGACCTACTCCTCCACCGGCATCCTGAACGCCGTCAAGCTGGCATTGGCAAAGGCCGCTATCGCCCCGGCAGAGGAAGCCGACCCGGAGCAGGCAGCCTCGGAAGAGGTGGTGGAAGAAGCCGCGCCGTCCGAAGCGGCAGAACCCGAGGAAACACCGGTCACCGCGCCCACCGTGGAGGTGGTGCAGCCGGAGGAAAAGAGCGCTGTTTCCGCGTGGTTCAAGGAAGTGTGGCAGCAGCTTTTCCCGGCAGAAACACCGGACGATTCTGAACCGGAACCGGCATCTTCTGCGGAGGTGCTGCCGGCATCCGAGGCGGCGCTGCCGCCCGAAGAGACCGAAACCGAACCTGAAACGGAAGGAGCAGCGGAATGAAATACAAGAATTTTCTCCTCCGGGCGGTGAATCTGCTGCTGATTTTGGGGGTACTGTGGCAATACCAGCAGGTGGCGCTGGTCCGGGCTGCGGCGGTAAGCCAGCGCAAGCAGGAGATTGCCGAAGTGGAAGCCTACAACGCTTCCGTTTTGCAGGCGCAGAGCGCAGCGCAGGCAGAGCAGAGCCAGAGCGGCTACCGGGACGGCACCTATGAGGGCAGCGCCTTTGGTTTTGGCGATGTCATCCGGGTGTCGGTAACCATCCAAAGCGGAAAAATGACCGATATTGCGGTGCTGGACGCTTCCGGTGAGGACAAGCCCTACTATAAACAGGCGCTGCCTTTGCTGGACGAGATGCTGGCAGTGCAATCTGCCGAGGTGGATACCGTTTCCGGCGCTACCCTTACGGCAGAAGGTCTTATCGGTGCAGTAGAGGACGCACTGGGAAAGGCGGCAGGATGATGGAAAAAACACAGACAAAACCTTTAACGGCGGCGCAGCAGCGTCAGCGGGACAAAAAGCGCCGTGCATGGCTGCGCACCGGGGTGCAGCTGTTCTTCTTTGTGTCCATGCCGGGCGCATTCGTGGCCGGGTTTTCCGGGGTAAAGCAGCTCTTTCTGCACATCGGTGCGGGCGAGGTGCTCTCGGCGGACAGCTTCACGCTTTCCCTGCTGGGGCTGTGCGGCTTCACGTTGCTGTTCGACAGGTTTTTCTGCGGGTACGCCTGCGCCTTTGGCAGCTTGGGCGATGCCGTCTGGGCACTGTCCGGGCTTATCCAGAAAAAGCTGTTCCACCGCAAAAAGCAGCTCCGTCTGCCGGAGCGGGCGGTGCTTTGGGGGCAGAAGGTCAAATATCTGCTGCTGGCAGGGCTGGTGGCGCTGTATGTGACCCGGCAGGAAAAGCTGCTGACCGGCGCAAGCCCGTGGGAGGTGTTTTCCCGCCTGACAGCTCTGCGTCTGCCGCCGGAGGGCTTCGGCGTGGGCATCGGGCTGCTTGTGCTCATTTTGCTGGGCATGGCGGTGCAGCCCCGGTTCTTTTGTCAGTTCCTCTGCCCCATGGGAGCGGTGTTCGCCCTGCTGCCGGTGCTGCCCTTTGCGCGGCTGCACCGGCAGAGCGAGGGCTGCATCCCGGGCTGCAATGCCTGCAAGCAGCAGTGCCCGGTGTGCCTGAAGCTGGAGGAAAGCAGCCTGCGCAGCGGGGAGTGCATCGCCTGTGAAGCCTGCGTGGGCACCTGCCCCAAGCAGAACATCCACCGGTGGGATTTGTCTCTTTGCAAGCACCGGTGGCTGCCGGTGCTTGCAAAGGCGCTGCTCTTCTTCCTGCTGGGCTGCTGGCTGGGCTTCTGCCGGTTTATCTGAAATAAAAAGGGAGGCTGCTGCACAGTATTTGTGCAGCAGCCTCCTTTTGGCTGGGAGATCTATCATTTCGGTACGCCGGAGCGTCTGCGGACGCTCCGGCGTTCCATTTTCACGGTAAAGGCTTCTGCTCCAGCAGGTCTGTCATGCTGCGCAGGCTGATGCCAAGGGTGGAAAGGTTATGCAGCATCGCGCTGGTAGCCGGGGGCAGAATGCCCAGTGCGCCCAGAAGGATGAGCGCGGAGTTGAAGCTGAGGACAAAGCGGTAATTGCTGCCCACCCGCTTTTGCAGGGCGTTGGCAATGGCTTTTAAGGTCACCAGCTCTTCCAGACTGTCGGCGCGGATGGTCACATCTGCGATCTCCCGGGCGATGGCGGCACCGGAATGGATGGCGATACCGATATCTGCCGCCGACAAGGCAGGAGAATCATTGATGCCGTCGCCGATCATCACAACGGTGTGTCCCGCGGCCTTGGCGTCGCAGACAAAGGCGGCTTTATCCTCCGGCAGCACCTCCGCAAAGTAACGGTCTACCCCCACCTGCGCCGCAATGGCGTGGGCGGTGCGGTCACTGTCGCCGGTCATCATAACGGTCTGGGTGATGCCCAGCTTCCGGAGCTCATGCAGCACCTGTGCCGCCTCCGGGCGCAGGGGGTCTGCGATGCAGATGACCCCCGCCAGCACCCCGGAAGCAGCCAGATACAGGTGGGAATACTGGGGGTCCAGCGCATCGAATTTTGCCTGTTCCCCTGCCGGGATGGTGCAGCCCTCGTCCTCAAAAATGAAGTGGGCGCTGCCAATGACCACCCGCGTGCCGCCCACCCGGCTGGCAATGCCGTGCGCCACGATATACTCCACCTCGGAGTGCATCTCTTCGTGGGAGATGCCCCGCTCCTTGGCGGCGCGGACGACAGCGTTTGCCATGGAATGGGGGAAATGCTCTTCCAGACAGGCCGCAAGCTGCAATACCTCCCGCTCCCCGCAGCCGGAGAAGGGCACCACCTGCACCACCTGCGGGGTGGCGTGGGTGAGGGTGCCGGTCTTATCGAACACGATGGTGTCCGCCTTTGCCAGCGCTTCCAGATACTTGCCGCCCTTTACGGTGATGTGGTATTCCCCGCACTCCCGCATGGCAGAGAGCACCGCCAGCGGCATGGAAAGCTTCAGCGCACAGGAGAAGTCCACCATCAAAATGGAGATGGCGCGGGTGACGTTGCGGGTAAAGGCGTAGGTAGCCACCGTACCGGCAAGGCACCACGGCACCAGACGGTCGGCCAGCTGCAAAGCCCGGTTCTCAGTACCGGACTTGAGCTTTTCCGATTCCTCGATCATCGCCACGATCTTATCGTAGCGGTTGGCGCCACCCTCTGCCTTGGCTACAAGGACGCATTCGCCCTCTTCCACCACTGTTCCGGCGTAGACGGTGGCGCCGGTGGTCTTGCGCACCGGCATGGACTCGCCGGTCAGGGCCGCTTGGTTCACCATGGCTTCGCCCTCCAGCACCATGCCGTCCAGCGGGATCATGTTGCCGGAGCGCACTACTACTTCGTCCCCGGCGTGGACGCGGGTCAACGGCACCAGTACCTCGCCCTGCGGGGTGCGCACCCAGACCTTATCCACGTTCAGCGCCATGCTGCGGGCAAGGTCGTCCAAGCTCTTTTTCCGCGTCCACTCCTCCAGCAGACTGCCCACCGTCAGCAGGAACATCACCGACCCTGCGGTGCTGTAATCGCCCCGCAGGAGGGAGGCGGTGATGCTGAGCGCATCCAGCACCTCAACTTCCAGTTTGCGGTGCAGCAGGCAGCGGACGCCCTTCCAGACAAAGGCGATGGAGCGCCACACCGTATACGCCGCCGCGATGGGCGCAGGCAGGAACACCTTGCGGAACACCCGGCCCGCCACAAGGCTGACCATCTTCTCCTGATATTCCTGATTGATTTTCCGGCTATCGTGGGAAGTGACCAGCACCTCTAATTCTTCGTTGTCAAAGCGGTAGGCCGCCAGCAGGGCGACGGCATCCTTCCGGCTGCCCCGGTAGGTCAGCACCACATCTCCGGTGCGCTCGTAGACGGTGGCTTTTTGAATGTTGTCCTGCCCGTTCAGGTAGGCTTCCAGCACATCTGCCCGGTGCAGGGTCATGCGCACGGCGCAGACGTGCACCCGCATCCGTCCCTTTCCTTCATGTAAGATCGTACATTTCATTGCTTTTCTTACCCCTCTGCGTAAAAAAGAGCCGCCCAAGGGCGGCTCCGCTGCGTTGTATCACTGTGCAGTCTGCTCTGCGGGCTGTTCAGCCGTATCCTCGATGACCTCCTGTGCAGCCTCGGCGGCGCGGCTCTCGTTGATGGCCTTTGCATCGGCAAGGATGTCACCGGCCTCTTCCTGCACCTTGTTCACAGTCTGCATGGTGCAGTCCTTCATCCGCAGCACCGCAGCGGTGGTCTGGGTGTAGACCTTTTTGGCATCCTTGCTGGACAGCACCTTGAAGCCGGCAGAGCCGAACACTACACCACCCAAAAACAGTGCAAGCTTTTTTGTATCAAACATATTTACCCCTCATTTCTGTGTTTCCTGTCTGAGCGCCCATGCCCTTGAGCGAGGGCAGGCTCTTTATCTTTGTATTGTAGCACGCTTTCGGGTTTTTTCAATATTTTTTGACGATGTTAGGACGTATTAACATTGTTAGCGGCAGCTTGATATGGAGGATCACTTTTGTCATGCTCCCTTGCAGAGAACAGCAGAACATGCCTTGTCCAGCGCTTTCAGCTCGGCGCTGCGGGCGTTGTAGGCTTCTGCCATCTCCTATTCCAGAATCTCCAGCCCTTCCCGGTTGTGGTACAATTCCATGAACAGCCATTCCAGCTCGTCCTTATGGAGGGCAAAGCGGGTGGAAAATGCAGTTTGATCCTTCATATCCTTTTATCCTTTTCGTGTAAGATGAAGCTGCACGCTGGGGTAATCGCCAAACAGCTGCGGCAGAACAAGCCCCGCATACAGCAGAGTGCTGCCGCTGAACCGCATCCCCTTGTGAATGCCGTCCTCTACGTCGTGGGCATACTGGGAGCCGAAATAGTCGATGCCGTCCAGTTCATACACAGCATCTTCTTCCAGCCCACGGAAGCACAGGTGGATGGGCAAGGGATTCGCCTGCGGATGGGTCACCACCAGATTCAGCAGTGCCTCGCTGCCGTCCTCTGCGGCAAACTGCCATGCCGTGAAATATGCGTTCTCTGCCGGGTCGGTCAGCCGGTAGTAATCGCCGGTACGGATCAGGTCGTTCAGCCGCTTGAACCGCTTGATCTGGTTTTTCACTGCAGTGCACTCGGCGCGCTTCAATTTGCCCAGATCCAGCTCGTAGCCAAAGGTGCCGCTCATCGCCACCACAGCACGGGTGTCGATGGGGGTCGTGCGGCCGGTCTGGTGGTTGGGGCAGGCAGAAACATGGGCACCCATGGTGCAGACCGGGTAGCCAAAGGAGGTGCCGTGCTGGATCGTCAACCGTTCAATGGCATCGGTATCATCACTGCACCAGATCTGGGGATAGTAACACAGCATTCCGGCATCAAAGCGTCCGCCGCCGCCTGCGCAGCCCTCGAACAGTACCTCCGGGAAGCCCTGCGTCAGCCGCTCTGCCAGCGCATAAACGCCCAGCATATAGCGGTGCATGATCTCACCCTGCTGTTCGGCAGGGAAAGCACGGCTGTACACATCGCTCATGCTGCGGTTCATATCCCACTTGATATACTCAATGTGATGCTCCCGCAGCAGCTTGCCGATAACCCCTGCCAGATAGTCCACCACCTCCGGACGGGAGAGATCCAGCACCAGCTGGTTGCGCCCCATGGCAGGCTTGCGTCCGGGCAGGGTCAGCGCCCAGTCCGGGTGGGTGCGGTACAGCTGGGAGTTCTCGTTGACCATTTCCGGTTCGATCCACAGGCCGAATTTCATGCCCAGCGCATTGATCTGCCCGATCAGTGGGTCCAGTCCGCCGGGCAGCTTTTCGCAGTTCACGGTCCAGTCGCCCAGGCCCTGATTGTCATCGTTCCGGGTGCCGAACCAGCCATCGTCCAGCACCATCATCTCCACGCCGAGAGAGGCCGCTTTTTTAGCGATCTTTACGATCTTTTCGGTGTTGAAATCAAAATAGGTGGCCTCCCAGTTGTTGATCAGCACCGGGCGGCGTTTGTCCTTCCACGGGCCGCGGCAGATGTTGCGCCGCAGAAAGCGGTGGTACTGCTGGGAAAGCGGGGTCAGACCCTCTGCCGCAAAGGAGAGAATCACCTCCGGGGTGTCAAAGGTCTCGCCCGGCTTCAGGTTCCATGCAAAACGCTCCTCCTGAATGCCGCTCACTACCCGGACAAGCCCGGTCTGAGAGCGCTCCACGTCCATCTGGTAGCTGCCGGAATAGACCATCATCACCCCGTAGCAGGCACCGCTGGTCTCTGTTGCATCCTGCTGGCAGAGGATCAGGAAGGGATTATTGTGGTGGCTGGAGCTGCCCCGCACCGAAGAAATGGTCTGGATATTGGTGCCCACAGCTTCCCGCTCCAGCTGCCGTTCCATAGCGTGTCTGCCATGGAAATGCAGCAGATCCCATCTGCCAAAGGGCAGATCCAGACAGGCAGATGCCGCCTTGTCCAGCCGCAGCGGGGTATCTCCGTGGTTTGTCAGCCGCGCCGCACGGGTGATGACATCCTGCTGTGCAAACACGCCGTACAGCAGCTCCAGCGTCAGACCGGTGGCTTCGTCCTGCATTCGGACGATCAGGGTCTCGGCATCGTTTTCCTCTGCGTGGGCACAGGGCAGACCGGTCAGCTGATATTTGCCCGCCTCCACCGTGTGGCTCACATAGGTAAAGTCTGCGCCAAAGGCGCCACGGCTGTCGGCCACCGTCAGGCAGGAGAGACGGAAATCGCCCACGTTGCAGCCGGTATACTCCTGCGGGAGCAGATCCGGGGAAACGCCCCGGTGGGTGCGGTAAACATAGTAATCCGGCGAGAATCCCCGGTCCGTGCGGGGATACAGCTGCATCAGGTCCCCGGTGCCGATGGTTTTGCCGTAGTACAGATGCAGCAGGTGCCCCAGCGCATCCACCTTCATGTGGTAACTGGTATGGGCGGTCTCC
>SKEU01001458.1_pt1 | contig 11655 bp, 10 predicted proteins | sample 4819571 | NCBI WGS metagenome assembly SKEU01 (sample SAMN11008801, study PRJNA524170) | human gut metagenome | biome: Human fecal sample; material: Feces; isolation source: fecal sample from pouch patient p8, p16 | host: Homo sapiens | place: Israel: Tel-Aviv | collected 2015-06-23
GCCCTACCAGGCGTCCAGGTCTGCCCGGGCAGCCCGGATGATGCCGTTGGCGTCGATGCGGAGGTTGACGCCGCTCTGGAGACGGATGGTGTAGCTCTTAAAGTCACCTGCCGGCACCACCACGGTGCCGCCGCCGGCCTCACTGGCAGCCTGGATGGCGGCGTTGATGGCTTTAGTGTTCTGGACGGGGTCTCCCTCCGAAACAGCCCCAAAATCCGTGATGAGGTACAGGCGGCTCTCGTTCAGCAGGACGCTTTTGTCCACGGTGCTGCCGGTGGCCCGGGGGATGTTCAGGGTCTGGAAGCAGTTTTCCTCTGCCGTATCCTCTGCGGCAAAGGCAGGCAGGCCCATGGCGGCCATGGCGGTGGTCACAGCACTGACCTTCAGAAAGCTGCGGCGCGAGATCTTTTTGGAAAACATAACCAAATTTCCTCCTTTTTTGCTTTGCACGATCTGAATCCCGATGGGGTACATTTCAGGCGTTTTTGTATGGCACGATTGCTTGGTGACTTCATTGTAGTGCAAAAAAATTTAGCCAGCAAGGGGATTGATAAAATGTCCTGTTTTTTACAAAAAAGTGAAAATGCGGCTGTGCATATTCAACAAGCGTACTTGGGGGACATTGTCGATTATGCCGAAAAATGTTCGCAAAAAAGCTCGTCTCTAAACTGATATATCACATAGAGACGAGCTATTTCGTATATTCTGTTCTTCAGCTCTCCCGGATCCGCTGGATCAGGTCTGCATGGCTGTGGAACCGGTCGTACATGGGCTGTACCGCTGCGCGGAAGCGGGCTTTTTCGGCCTCGTCCAGCTCGGTGACGCAGATGCCCCGCTTGCGCATATTCTGCTCTGCGTTCGCCTCCCGCCGTGCCCAGAGCTCGCGCTCTGTCTGCGCGCTCTCCCGGGCACAGGCGCGGATCACCTCTGGGAAGCTTTCGTCCAATGCGGCAAGCTTTTTCATCACCGCCGGGCTGGCCAGCTGCACCTCCGGCACCCGGGTGTGTTCGTCCTTCAGGAAAAAAGGCGCCACCTCGTAGTGTCCCATCACTTCGTAGCTGGGCCAGTTGTTCTCTGCTCCGTCGATCTCGGCATTATGCAGGGCGGCATACACCTTGCTGTACACCACCTGCGCCGGCTTTGCGCCCAGTGCGGTGATCATGTCGCTCATCATGTCCGACTCCTGCACCCGGATGGTCAGCCCCTGCAAATCATCCAGCCCGGTCACCTTTTCCCGGGTGTAGAAGCTGCGCACACCGGCGTCGAACCACGAAAGCCCTACTAAGTCCATCCCGTCCAGCATGGCCAGAAACTCATCGCCGATGTCGCCGTCCAGCACCCGCCACATCTGCTGGGCATCGCTGTACAGGTAGGGCAGCTGCAACACGCTGAGCTCCGGCTCGTACTCTGCCAGCTGGCTCAGGGACACGCGGGAAAAATCCACCCCGCCGAACTGCATCTGCTGGATGACGCTCTGCTCTGCGCCCAGCTCTGCCCCGCTGTAAACCAGCACCTTCACCCGGCCGCCCGTGCGCTGCGCCACAAGTTCGGCAAAGGCCTTTGCCGCCTTGCTGGTGGGGTAGTCCTCCGGCTGGTTCTCCGCATAGCGCAGGATGAGCGGCTTCTCCTGCTGCGAAGAAGCAGACTGCGCCGTACAGCCTGTAACTGCCAGCGCCGGGGCTGCCGCAAGCAGACGCAGCAGCTGACGGCGGGTCACAGCCGCGCCTCCCGGGCTGCCTTTGCCGCTTCCTTCCGGTACTGGGTGGGGGTCATACCGGTGCGCTTTTTAAAGGCGCGGGCAAAGTAACTGGCGTCCTCGTAGCCCACCATAGAGGCTACCTCCGCTGCGGAGCGGAAGGGGTCGGCCAGCAGTTCTTTAGCTGCGTTGATGCGCAGCTCGGTCAGACAGTCCAGAAAATTCATCTTCTGGTATTTTTTGAACTGCGCCGAAAGGTACGCCGGGCTGATGTGCAAAATTTCGCTCACGCTGTCCAGCGAGAGGTCGGCCATATAGTTATCTTCCATATACTTGCGCACATGGTCCATCACCAGTGCGTTGCGGTCGCTCTCCCCTTCCCCGGCGGGGTCGGTCTCCTGCTCCGGGGCGGTTTCCGGCTCCGGGGCTTCCGCAGCCAGCTCGGCCAAGCGGCGCCCGGCTTCGATCTGCCGGATGGCACGGCGGATGGCGGCCTCGGTCTCGTCCGGGTCCACCGGCTTCAGCAGATAGTCGCAGGCACCCAGATGCACCGCCTCGTGGGCGTACTGGAACAGGCTGTACGCCGTGATGAAGATCACCTTGCACTCCGGCCGCTGCTCCAGCACCGCGCGGGCGGCATCCAGGCCGTTCATGCCCGGCATCTCAATGTCCATCAAAATCAGGTCTGCTTCCCAGAGCACGGCGGTATCGGCGGCTTTGCGGCCATTTTCCGCCATCTCCACCGTCACCTCATGCTCGAACCGGCGCATGACGATATCCGCCAGCGCCTCCCGCTCCATCCTCTCGTCATCCGCGATCAACAGACGAATCATTCCTCAAATTCCTCCTCATTCTCCACCAGCGGCAGATACAGGATCACCGCAGTTCCCCGCCCCGGCCGGGAGCGCACCACCACCCGGCAGCGGGCATCCAGCAGCCGCAGACGGGCAGCCACATTATAAATACCGATATGCTCCCAGCGGGGCGCGGGCTGCTCCAATGCCGTGCGCAGCTGCTGCAGCTGCTCCGGCTCAATTCCCACGCCGTTGTCCAGCACCCGGATGCACAGCAGACCTTTTTCCCGCAGGGGGATCATGCGGATGCGCACCACGCCGCCCTCTTCCTTGGGGCAGATGCCGTGCTTGAAAGCGTTTTCCACGATAGGCTGCAAGATAAAGGACGGCACCATCGTCTCGGTCAGATCCAGCGAATCCGAGAACGCCCACTCCATCTGCACCCGGTCGCCAAAGCGTACATGGTAGATGGAGTAGTACTCGTCCACAACGCGCACCTCCCGGGAGAGGGGCACCTGCTCATCGTTGCTCATCAGGCTGTAACGCAGCAGATGGGAAAGCGCCATGATGAGCGCCTGCGTGCGGTAGGCGGACTCTGTGCCCGCCATCTGCTGGATGACGTTCAGGGTGTTGAACAAAAAATGCGGGTCGATCTGGCTGCGCAGCTGCTGTAACCGACTGCGCTCCATGCGGTTCTGCAGTTCCAGCGCCTCGGTCTTTTGGCGATGCAACTCCCGCTCGATCTCATTTTTCTCCTGTAAGGTGCTCACCTGCTGCGCCATAGAGTGCTTCATGCGGTTGAAGGACTCCGCCAGCTGGCCGATCTCCGGCTGCTTGGGCAGCGGGATGTCCGGGGTATCGAACTGGCTGCGGCTGATAGCGCGGGAGGCCACGATCATCTGAGACACCGGAGTCAGCAGCCGCATGACCATCAGACCGGAGGCACAGCCCAGCGCCACGCACAGTGCCACCACCACGGTCTGCATCAGGGCGATCCGCTCGCCCAGCTCCGAGATCTCGGTGTAAGTAGTCTGGGCATCCAGAATCGAGGCTTTCAGCAGCTGCATGGTGTACTGGCTCAGATACCCGCCGCAGACCGAAACCTTGTTGTAGTACAGCTGGGAAGCCTTTGCTTCCTGCCCACTGGAAAGATAGCTCTCCAGCTCTTCCAGCAGGGTGTTGTAGCTGCCGTAGGTGGTTTCCACCGCACCGTACAGCACCCACTGCTCATCGCTGACGTTCTGCAAGCCGTCCATATTGGATCGGATGCGCCACAGCCATGCGTTGCTGGTGGAGCAGGCCGCCTGAAGCTTTTCCAGCATTTCCTCAGTCTCGCCGTTCTCCCAGCGGTACGCTTCCAGAATGCTGATGGAGCTTTCCACACCGCCCTGAAAGCGGCTGATGGCGTTAAAGTTGCCCATCTGGTCGTCCTGCACCTGCTGCACCGCCCGCGCCTGATAGCCGTTCAGGGCAAGCTGCAATGCAAAGGCCGCAAAAAATGCTGCCAGACACAGCACCATGCGCTGCTTGAGCGTAACGATGTGCTTCCAGTTGCGCTTTTCCATGCAAGGCTTCCCCCTTTTTCGTAAGGTGTATCTGAAAACAAAGAAAATGACGAATATTTCGCAAGCACAAGCGGGATTTAAGGCAAATAGCCGCAGGAATCCTTTGTGGATTTCAAGGCTGATTCACGCAAAAGCCAGCTGTGCTTGTAGAAATAGACTAAATTTTCGACTTTTCAGATACACCCCAGATAATATCTTATTTTACCACGCCTTGCGGGCGGTTTGCAAGCCGGATGCACCGCCGCCGATGCATCTTTTGCTTGCTTCTTGCCGGTAAATGTGGTACTATGCCCAAAAAGGAGGGTAACTTTATGACCCAGAATATTTGCGTTTCCGTTCAGATGGACGAAAAAAGCTTTCACGATTTTGCATCTTTTGACCTGCTGCGCCACAACAAGGGCTGGCAGCGTCCGGCGGTGTTCACCGCCATTCTGCTGGTGTGTGCCGGCATCTGCCTGAGCCAGATCGGCAAGCGGGAGGGTGCCGGGCTGCTGACCGCCGTGCTGGCCATCGTAGCCATCGGTCTGCCCGCCGTATACTTCGGTACCTTCTTTGCCAACCTCTCCAAGCAGATCAAAAAGCTGGGTCTGCCCCGTCCCTTCTACCGGCTGGAACTGGACGCCGCCGGGCTTTCGGTCTGGATGGCCGGTGAGCAGAACAAGACCGAGCCCACCAACCGCTACACCTGGAACACCGTGTACTGCGCCTACCGCACCAAAGAGGCGGTGTACATCTACGTCCAGAAGAATCAGGCCTATCTGCTGAACGAGAGCATGGATGCCGCATGGAGCCTGCTGGGCAGCGCCCTGCCCGCTGCCAGCCTGCACGACTGCCGGAAATAAGGGCAGCGGAAAATCTATTTTTCTTTCGAACTCCCGGAGCGTCTGCGGACGCTCCGGGAGTCTGTTTTTACATAACAATTTTCACAAAACAAAAACCCACGCTGCGGCAAAGCAAAAGCGCAGCGTGGGTCACGGAAATAGCGTTATAAAGTTTTAGCGGGCCAGAGTGTACTTGTGCAGGGTCTTGCGCACTGCGCCGTTACCAGCGTACAGCTCCTTGACCATGCCCTCGATCTTTTCGCCCAGACCGACGGCATACAGATCCACGCCGAACACGTCGGCACGGCTGTACAGAGCTTTCAGGCAGCTGAAGTCCTGCTCGCCTTCCTTGACCTCCAAGGGGTTGACGATGGCCTGCAGCTCAGCCAGCAGCGGATCGGGAGAGATCTCGAAGGGCTGGCCGTTGTCGTCGATGCCCTTCAGGTAGCGGGCATAGCCTGCCAGCACCAGCGGGATCAGCACGAGGTTGGACTTGTCCAGACCGCGCTCCTCGTAAGCCTTGATGGTCTCGCCGAAGCGGATAGCCAGCTTCTGGGAGGTATCGGTAGCGATACGCTGCGGAGCATCGGGCATAAAGGGGTTGGGCAGACGGCGGTTGATGACAGCGCCGATGAACTCGTAGGGGTTCAGCACGCCGGGATCGACCACAACAGGCATAGCCTCGATATAGCCGATCTTCTGGATAAAGGAGCGCAGATCCTCGTCTGCCATCTCAGCAGAGATGAGGTTGTAGCCCAGCATGCAACCATAGATGGACATGGCAGTGTGCAGGGGGTTCAGGCAGGTGCAGACCTTCATCTTCTCGATCTTATCCACGGTCTCGCGGTCGCAGTACAGCACACCGCCCAGCTCCAGCGGAGGACGGCCGTTGGTGTAGTGATCCTCAATGCACAGGTACTGGGTCTCCTCGGCGTTGACGAAGGGAGCGGTGAAGGTGTGCTTCTCGGTCACGATGGTGTAGTTGTCCTCAAAGCCGTCCTTTGCCAGCATTTCCTGCACCTTTGCGTCCGGGCGCGGGGTGATCTTATCGATCATGCTCCAGGGGAAGGTGATCTTGGTCTCGTCCTGCACATAGGCCAGGAACTCGGCGGGCACCAAACCCTGCTCCACCCACTTTGCAGCGTAGGCGTGGACGGCAGTCTTGACCTTATCGCCGTTGTGAGAGCAGTTATCCATGCTCTGCACGGTCAGGGGCAGCTTGCCGGCCTTGAAGCGCTCGTACAGCAGAGCGGTGACCTTGCCCATGGCCAGCACGGGGGTCAGGCCGCGCTCCAGATCAGCGGGAGCAACGCCGTAGCCCTTCTCGGTGATGGTGAAGGAGATCATCTGCAGGCTGGGGTTCTGGAAGATCTCCACCAGACGTGCCCAGTCGGCACCGAAGGAGTAATCAGCCTTCAGGCTCTCGGTAACGGAAGCGATGACCTTCTTCTCGATCTCGCCGGTGGACTTCAGGCAGACCAGCAGGCTCAGGTTATCGTAGGGCTGGTAAGCCTTGTCGATGATCTCGTAGTCGAAGCTTTCAGCCACGATGACGCCGCGGTCGTACTTGCCGCTGTTCAGTGCATCGTTCAGCACGGCAGCGGGGAAAGCGCGGAAGATGTTGCCTGCGCCAAAGTGCACCCAAGTGGGCTCGGCGTGGGTCTTGGCCTTGACAGCCTCGATGTCGAATTTGGGCAGCTCGTAGCCCTTTTCTGCCCACTCGGCGGACAGATTGCCGTTTTTGATATCAGACAGCTTCATAATCATCAGCCCTTCTTTTCTTCATCCAGACGATCCAGCAGATCCCAGACACCCAGCATGTACTGGATGCCCAGAGCACGGTCATACTTGCCGTAGCCGGGGCGGCAGTTGCCGGGGCCTTCCTCCCACAGCTGACGGCCGTGGTCAGGACGGATGTAGCCCTCAAAGCCGCAGTCATGGTAAGCGCGCATCACCTCAATGATGCCGGTCTCGCCGCAGCAGTCGCGGTGCGCAGCCTCAGAGAAGTCGCCGTTGGGGAAGTGGTGGATATTGCGGACGTGGCCGAAGGCAATGCGGTCGCAGTGCTTGCGGATGATCTCGGCACAGTTATTGTTGGGGTTTGCGTTCAGGCTGCCGGTGCACAGGGTCAGGCAGTTGTACGGATCGTCCACCATCTTCAGGAAGCGGTCGATGCTGGGCTCGTCCACCAGCAGGCGGGGCAGGCCGAAGATATCCCAAGGAGGATCGTCCATGTGGATGGCCATCTTGATGTCGCACTCGTGGCAGGTGGGCATCAGAGCTTCCAGGAAGTACTTCAGGTTCTCCCACAGCTTCTCCTTGGTGACAGGGGCGTAGGCCTTGAACAGCTCGTCCAGCTTTGCCATGCGCTCCGGCTCCCAGCCGGGGAAGGTCATGTTGTACTTCTCGGTGAAGGACATGATATACTCGGCCATCGCCTTGTAATCGCCCTTGATCTTGTCCTTCTCGTAGAACAGTGCGGTGGAACCATCGCCTACCGGATGGAACAGGTCGGTACGGGTCCAGTCGAAGATGGGCATAAAGTTGTAGCAGATGACCTTGACGCCGAACTTGGACAGGTTGCGGATGCACTGCTTGTAGTTCTCGATATACTGGTCGCGGGTGGGCAGACCGATCTTGATATCGTCGTGCACATTGACGGACTCGACAACATCCATGTCAAAGCCGTAGGCGTGGATCTGGTCTGCAACCTTCTGGATCTCGTCGATTTCCCAGATCTCGCCGGGCATTTTGTTGTGCAGTGCCCAGACGATGCTGGTCACGCCGGGGATCTGCTTGATGTCGCTCAGGGTGACGGGGTCGTTGCCCTCGCCATACCAGCGCCAACCCATTTTCATAGGCATAGAGAAGTTCCTCCTGTCGTTATTTATCTTATGGCACGCGCAGTACGCCTGCACGCTCTTCTTGCTTATATTCTAATATATCAGTTATAAAATAGCAATACGCACAATGCCATTTTTTTGTGTTTATTCTTGTATACTTTACACAAAAATGGCAAAATGCCAGTTTTTTAACAAGGTTTTTGGGCAGTGTGCTGCTCTCCTTCCAATCTTCTCCTGTTCCTCCGGCTGGTGCGGCTTTTTGACCGGTTTGCGCAAAAATATGTCCTGCTTCCGTTAAAAGTCCGTTCTGTGGGACATTTGTCCTGTTATACTGCAATTACACCGAGGGACGGCGGCGTCTCCCGCATCAACTGGAAAAGAGAGGCATACTATGGACGAAAACAACTTTGTGGTAAAGACCATCTTCCACGCCCGCGGCAGCTCCGAGGTACTTACCGAAAACTATTTTGCCACCCGGAAGGAGGCTGAAGAATTCTGTGCCCTGACCGACTACGCCATGAAGCTGAACTACGGCGCAGAGCAGCAGCTGGTGACCACCGAGATCGTGGCGCTCTGATCCGCCCGGCGAGCAGCCGGTTGACAATTCCTGTAAAAACCTTTATATTCAAGACACGCAGCGCTCCGCAAAAACCGCCGGGCGCGCCATCTGCTTTTACTTTTATATATAAAGGAGGATCCACTATGGTTTCACCTGCCAAGTGCATCTCCGGGCGTTCTGTTGCCGATTGGATCGCGGCATATCCCGTGGTCTCTGACCTCTGCGCCCTGAAGGAGACTGCATGGGTAAACCCGGACAAGCTGCCCTTTGCACAGGCTGCGGCTGCCTGCCCGCTGACTTTGGCCGACATTGAGGACGCCGCCGCACGGCTGGAGCGGTTTGCGCCCTATCTTGCCGCCGTCTTTCCCGAGACCGCTGCGGCGGGCGGCATCATCGAGTCCCCTGTTCAGCCCATCCCCCGGATGCAGAAGGTGCTGAAGGAGCGCAGCGGCACTCATATCGCCGGGCAGGTATGGGTCAAGTTGGACAGTCATCTGCCCATTTCCGGCTCCATCAAGGCGCGGGGTGGCATTTACGAGGTGCTGAAAACCGCCGAGGACATTGCCCTGCACAGCGGAATGCTGCACCTTACCGACAACTACGCCGTTCTGGCAGAAGAGCGCTTCCGCAAGCTGTTCTCGCAGTATTCCATCGCGGTGGGCTCCACCGGCAATCTGGGGCTTTCCATCGGCATCATGAGCGCGAAGCTGGGCTTTCAGGTCACTGTGCATATGTCCGCTGACGCGCGGCAATGGAAAAAAGACCTGCTCCGCAGCCGGGGCGTCAAGGTGGTGGAGTACGCCTCTGATTACAGCATCGCCGTGACCGAGGGTCGTAAGCTGGCGGCGGGTGACCCCCACTGCCACTTTGTGGATGACGAAAACTCCAAGACCCTCTTTCTGGGCTATGCTGTGGCTGCACTGCGGCTGAAAAAGCAGCTGGACGCGCAGGGCGTCACCGTGGATGCGGAGCATCCTCTCTTCGCCTATCTGCCCTGCGGCGTGGGCGGCGGCCCCGGCGGCGTGGCCTTTGGCCTGAAGATGCTGTTCGGCGATGCCGCACACTGCTTCTTCGCCGAGCCAACCCACTCCCCCTGCATGATGCTGGGCATGGCCACCGGCGAAAACAACAGCATTTGCGTGCAGGACTTTGGCATCGATAACCGCACCGCCGCCGATGGTCTTGCCGTGGGGCGCGCCTCCGGCTTTGTGGGCGGGCTGATGCGTCCCTTTATGAGCGGCTGCTACACCCTGCAGGACGAGCGGATGTACACCCTTCTGGCGCAGCTGGCAGACGCCGAAGATCTTTACCTTGAACCCAGCGCTCTGGCGGGAATGTACGGCCCGGTGCTCACCCAGCCCGGGCAGCTGCTTGGCGCTTACACCGAAGCCGCTCTGCCCGCCGGTGCGCTGGCAAACGCCACCCATCTGGTCTGGGCTACCGGCGGGAATATGGTTCCCCGGGAAGAAATGCAGCGCTACTACGCAAAAGGCAGGGCGCTGGCACAGGGGTGACCGTGTGTCATGTTTCGATTGCCGGTCGCATATTGACATTTTTACAAGCGTACGCTATACTGTACACGAAAGGAGTGATTCTACGATGACCACTACAAATATCACGAATTTCCGTAAGAATGCCTTCGACTATGTAGAGCAGACCATTAAATACAACCAGCCCATCAACATCACCACCAAGGACGGCAATGCCGTGCTGCTGTCTGAAGAAGATTACAGCGGCATCATGGAAACGCTGTATCTGGTCTCTGCACCGGGTATGCGCGAAAAGATCATGGACGGAATCGCCACGTCGCTTGAGGACTGTGTGGACGAAACGGCGGTGGAGTGGTAAATGTACAAGGTCGTTTACACCAAAACCGCTGCAAAGGACGTACCAAAACTGAAGTCTGCCCATCTGGACGAAAAGGCAAAGGCACTCATTGAAATCATCCGTGTTGATCCTTTCCAAAACCCGCCCCCGTACGAAAAGCTGGTGGGTGATCTGAACGGTGCATACAGCCGCCGCATCAACATCCAGCACCGCCTTGTTTATCAGGTCTATGAAAAAGAGCAGACCGTTAAGATCCTCAGTCTGTGGACGCACTATGAACGATAAATCTAATAGCACTTCTTCGGAAAATCCATCATACGATGAGGATATGCGTGCAGAGTACGATTTTTCTGATGCCAGAAGGAACCCTTATCCGCACGACATACAAAAATAACAAGCAAAAGCCGCCTTTCGTGCCAAACAGCACAAAAAGCGGCTTTTTATCGTTTTATTTCAGGAGCAAAGAGCCTTGCGGAAGCTTATTCCGGCAGGTCCTCTTCGTTCTCGAGAGAGTGCCAGACGTTCTGGACGTCATCGTTATCTTCCAGAGAATCCAGCAGCTTGCCCATCTGCTTCAGCTGATCGGGGTCGGTCAGGCGGGTGGTGGTCATGGGCACCATGGCCAGATCGTCGGACAGGATCTCGTAGCCCTTCTCCTCCAGAGCCTTGACCACAGCGGAGTAGTTCTCGGGGTCGGTGGTGACCTCGGCTGCGTCCTCGCTGGCATCAAAGTCCTCGGCACCGGCATCCAGAGCGTCCATCATGGCCTCGTCGGCGTCCTTATCCTCCAGAGAGATGTCGATGACGCCCTTCTGGCTGAACAGGAAGGCCACGCAGCCCATCTGGCCCAGGTTGCCGCCGAATTTATCGAAGTAATGACGCATGTTGGCCGCGGTACGGTTGCGGTTATCGGTAATGGTTTCCACGATCACGGCCACGCCGCCGGGGGCATAGCCTTCGTAGGTGATCTGCTCGTAATCCACATTGCCCAGCTCGCCCGCGGCCTTCTTGATGATCCGGTCGATGTTGTCATTGGGGACGTTGGCCGCCTTGGCCTTGGCGATGGCGTCCCGCAGGCGGGAGTTGGCCGCCGGGTCGGCGCTGCCGCCCTCCTTCACAGCCACGGCCAGCTCACGGCCGATCTTGGTGAAGATCTTGGCCTTGGCGCCGTCGGCCTTTTCCTTTTTCCGCTTGATGTTGTTCCATTTAGAATGTCCTGACATGTTTCAACCGCCTATCCAAACTAGAGTATTCTTCGAGACATCATATCACATTTTTTCCAGGATTTCAAGAGCGATTGCCCTTGCCCGGGCCTGCGCCTCTCCTCTTCCCCTGTCCCCCCGGTCGGTGCCTTCCCACAGGACACAGGCGGAAAGGCTGGTGTTCATCACGGAGAAGGCCCGCTCCAGCTGGTGGGTGCACACCTCTACAGCGTAATCGTCCTGAGAGCCCATGGTCAGCAGCAGCACGGCCTGGCGGTGCTTTTTCACCGGCGGGTTCAGGCCCAGGGAAAACCGGGCCTCGAAATACCGCTGGGTGCGGTCCAGCCA
>SKEU01001463.1_pt1 | contig 11621 bp, 11 predicted proteins | sample 4819571 | NCBI WGS metagenome assembly SKEU01 (sample SAMN11008801, study PRJNA524170) | human gut metagenome | biome: Human fecal sample; material: Feces; isolation source: fecal sample from pouch patient p8, p16 | host: Homo sapiens | place: Israel: Tel-Aviv | collected 2015-06-23
GATATATAAACCTTAAAGAATGCAAACGCTAAATTTTGGGGGTCAAACGATGGCAAATTTTTCCATTTTGAGCGTTTTCAAGCCCGCAGGCCGAGTTTTGGGCAAATTTGCGAGTATTGAAGGGGGCTATTTTCGATAACCCGTTGATATACACCATAGTTAGGTATGATTTCACCGAAATCAGGAAAATCGCCATCTAGATGAGAAAACCACGAAAACGAGACTCGACACGAGAGAAAAACAAAAAAAATAGCACCCGTTTTCTCGTCAACGAATGCTATTTCCATCTCTTTTTGGAGGCTAAACGCCCTCCCCGATTCCAGATCATTTCATTTTCCAAACAAAAGGGAGAAGGAGCAAAAATCGCTCCCCCTCCCACCCTTCTTCGCCGACTCGTCAATTGCCGCAAACCGAGCCGGAAATGAAGTTGTTTTTTCACTAATGAAGGATGAAAAAGATGAGTTCCTTCATCAGTTCGCCAGCCGAAGTAAACGGATTGTCGATGCCCTTACTCTTCGCATCCACCTCCTTCATCTTCTCGATAATCTGCATCACCTTCACGCCGGAATAGTTTCTCATTCCCGTCAGATAATCGCGCACGCCCCAGGTTCCTTTCAAATCCAGGAATTTTGCGAACTCATTTTCGTTCTGCTTGTTGGGTGCATAATAGGCTATCATCAGATTCTGAAAGTAAGAAAAGAGCAACGGGAGAATCGCATAGAGCGAACCCGTCTTCGGGTTGCTGTCAAAATACTTTATTATCTGATTTGCCTTGAAAACGTCGCGCTGGATGATGGCATTGCGAAGCTCGAAGGCATTGAAGTCTTTGCTCACGCCGATTTCCTTCTCCACCACGTCGGGGGTAACCCTGCGGTCGGAATCGCTCAGCGAGATGAGCAGCTTGTCGAGCTCTGATGTGAGACGGTGGAGATCGGCTCCGATGTGGTCGGCTATCATCTGCACCGCCTTCGGCTCTATCGTAGCCTTCCTTGCCTTCAGATAGGTCTCGATGAAGCCAGGAAGCTGCCGGTCGTAGAGTTTCTTGCTTTCAAAGACCACGCCCGCCTTTTCTGCTCGGGGCAGGAATTTCTTTCTTCTGTCTATCGTGCCGTTTTTATGACAAATCACGAGCACGGTAGACTTCACCGGCTTTTCCAGATACCGCTCCAGCGCCTCCAGGCTCTTCAGGTTCTGCGCCTCCTTCACAATCACCACTCTATACTCGGCCATCATCGGATAGCCCTTGCACTGGTCCACTATCTGAACTGCCGTGGTATCTGCGCCGAAAAGCACCGTCTGGTTGAAATCACGCTCCTCGGGCTGCAGCACCGACTCCGCAATATAGTCGCAGATCTTGTCGATATAGAAAGGTTCGTCGCCCATCAGCACATAGACGGGCGCAAACTCACGAGCCTTCAATGATTTCATCACCGACTCGTAACTTATTGCACTTTTCTTTTCTGCCATTGATTTATTTTTTGTATCTTTGCAATGTTATTCAGATGCAGCCCCGAGAGTCAGCCCATGAGTTTACCCATGGCATGCCCCTGGAGACCTGCATTTCCACCTGCAAAGGTACAAAAATAAATCGAACTATATATATAATAAGGTAGAGAAATTAAAAAAAGAGATATGATTCGCTTAAACTTGCCAACTTTCGACATCAAGGTTTCGGGCACCCGACAGCAGCCCAGAATCCTGGATGTGCTGCGCAGAAAATACGTGGCGCTCACTCCCGAGGAGTGGGTGCGCCAGCATTTCGTTCACTTCCTCATAGAGCACAAGGGCTATCCCGCCGGACTGCTTGCCAACGAGATTCAGCTCAAAAGCGGCGACAAGGTGCTGCGTGCCGACAGCGTGCTCTATAGCCGCGACCTGACCCCCCGGATGATCATCGAGTACAAGGCACCCCACATCCCCATCACTCAGAAGGTGTTCGACCAGATATCGGTATACAATCTTCTGCTCCACGTAGACTTCCTGGTGGTGAGCAACGGGCTGGAGCATTACATCTGCAAGATGGACTATGAAGGTAAAAAATATGTATTCCTTGAAGACATCCCCGAATACTCCGATTTATTGACAATATAAGAAAAATGGGCAACGAGGCATCCCCTCCGTTTCCATCCCATTTTTCCATCATTATCGCCAAAACACCCCATTTATCCCCCTTCAAAATTCGCATATTTCCGGGCAACTGTACGGCTGCTCAGAAATACGCAAATTTTGGAGGGGCTTTTTTGCTGCAAATACAGTTATTTTTTAATAAAAATAGCCGCTACATTTTGTTTTCTACCTATTTATTATTATCTTTGCAGAAATTTTAAATTCAAAAAAGTAATGGCAACAGACAATATGAAAATAGCCGTAGCCGGAACAGGCTATGTAGGACTCAGCATCGCTACGTTGCTAAGCCAGCACCACCAGGTAGTGGCTGTGGATGTGGTTCCGGAAAAAGTGGAACTCATCAACAACAGAAAGTCACCTATCCAGGACGACTATATAGAGAAGTACCTGACAGAAAAGGAACTCAACCTCAAGGCTACCACCGATGGTGCAGAAGCCTATAAGGACGCCGACTTCGTGGTCATCGCCACACCTACTAACTACGACCCCGTGAGAAACTACTTCGACACATCACACGTAGAAGAGGTGATTGAACTCGTAAAAGAGGTGAATCCCGATGCCATCATGGTTATCAAGAGCACCATCCCAGTGGGCTACACCGAGAACATCCGCAAGAAGATGAACTGCGACAACATCATCTTCGCACCCGAATTCCTCCGCGAAAGCAAGGCCCTCTACGACAACCTCTACCCTAGCCGCATCATCGTGGGAAGACCCGAGGGCGACGAACGCCTCGACAAGGCAGCCCACATCTTCGCAGCCCTGCTGCAGGAGGGAGCCATCAAGGAGAACATCGACACCCTCTTCATGGGACTCACCGAGGCTGAGGCAGTGAAGCTCTTCGCCAACACCTACCTCGCCCTGAGAGTGAGCTACTTCAACGAGCTGGATACATACGCCGAAATGAAGGGACTCGACACCAAGGCTATCATCGACGGCGTGGGACTCGACCCGAGAATCGGCACCTTCTACAACAACCCATCCTTCGGCTATGGCGGCTACTGCCTGCCAAAGGATACCAAGCAGCTGCTCGCCAACTATGCCGACGTGCCAGAGAACCTGATTCAGGCCATCGTGGAGAGCAACCGCACCCGCAAGGATTTCATCGCCGACCGAGTGCTCAACATGGCTGGCTACTACGACTACGCCAACCAGAACAACTACAACGAGGCAGAAGAGAAGCCTTGCACCATCGGCGTTTACCGCCTCACGATGAAGAGCAACAGCGACAACTTCCGCCAGAGCAGCATCCAGGGCGTGATGAAGCGCATCAAGGCAAAGGGTGCCCAGGTGATTATCTACGAGCCGACGCTGAAGAACGGAAGCACCTTCTTCGGAAGTCTCGTGGTGAACAACCTGGAGGAGTTCAAGCGCCAGAGCCATGCCATCATCGCCAACCGCTACGACAAGTGCCTGGACGATGTGAAGGAGAAGGTATACACCCGCGACATCTTCAGAAGAGACTGATTTGAGTTTATAGTTAATAGTTTATAGTTAAAAGCGGAAGACTGAAAATAACAAATTATTAAAATAGATAAAAAATGGCAAAGTTAGTTATCAATTCCTATGAGGAATTTGCTTCTCACCTGGGTGAGAAATTAGGAGAGTCAGAATGGTTGCAGATCGACCAGGATCGTATCAACAAGTTTGCAGACGCTACCCTCGACCCACAGTGGATCCACGTAGACGTAGAGCGCGCCAAGGTAGAAAGCCCTTACCACAGCACCATCGCCCACGGCTACCTCACCCTCTCGGTGCTGCCTTACCTCTGGCAGCAGATCATCGAGGTGAACAACATCAAGATGCTCGTTAACTACGGCATGGACGAGATGCGCTTCGGCCAGCCGGTAATCACCGGTTCACGCGTTCGCCTCGTGGCAACACTCCATGAGATTCAGAACCTGCGCGGCATCTGCAAGACCAGCATCAAGTTTACCATCGAGATTGAAGGCCAGCGCAAGCCAGCCCTTTCAGGCATCGCCCAGTTCCTCTATTATTTCGAGAACTAAACCGACATGGCGGCAGGAAAATGGATAGGAGGTTTCCTCGGTTTCATCACCGGCGGACCTCTTGGCGCCCTTGCCGGCTTTGCCCTGGGCTCACTCTTCGACCACGGCATGGACGAGGTGAACAAGCCGGGAAATGGCGGGGGCGACCGCAATGAATACTCCAACGCCTACGAAGCCTACAGCGGCTACGGAAGAAGCCAGCAGGGCTACGGCCAGCAGCGCGCCTACGAGGGCCAGCGCAACAGCTTCATGTTCTCGCTTCTGGTATTGTCTTCGTATATCATTGCCGTGGATGGTAAGATTATGCATTCTGAGATGGAGCTGGTGCGCCGGTTCCTGCTCCAGAACTTCGGCGAATCGGCCAAGAAGCAGGGCGAGGAGATACTTCTCAAGCTCTTTGAGCAGCAGAAGCGCATGGGCATGCAGCAATATCGCAGCGTGATACACGACAGCTGCCATCAGATTCGTGCCAACATGATGTACGAGCAGCGCCTGCAGCTGCTCAACTTCCTGGTGATGATAGCCCAGGCCGACAACGTGGTTTCTCCAGAAGAGGTTCAGGCCCTGAAGGAGATAGCCATCCACATGGGGCTGGAGCCATCGGATGTAGACCAGATGCTGGGCATGCATGGCGGCAGCAGTTCATCGGCATCATCCGCCACATCGCTTGATGATGCCTACCGCATTCTGGGCATCACGCCCGATGCCTCTAACGACGAGGTGAAGGCAGCCTATCGCAAGATGGCGCTGAAGCATCACCCGGACAAGGTGGCAGCCCTGGGCGAGGATGTGCGCCGTGCCGCAGAGAAGAAGTTCCAGGAAATCAACGATGCCAAGGATAAAATCTACAAGGCAAGGGGGATTTAACCTGGGATTTTTGTCAGCAAGTCTGTAGCCTGTTAAGGGCAAAAAGCATAAAAACTAGAGGGTGTGTCATAAGTACATGACACACCCTCTTTTTTATATCAGATGAAGAAGAAATCTAGATGATGGTAATCCAGATGGATTCCTCCTTCTGCTGCGCCTCCTCTATCAGTTTCATCAGCCGGTGAAGCCAGATGCGGGAGTTCACCACCATGCCCTTCAACTTGTTCTCGCCCACCAGGATGCAGCCCTGGGTATCGTCGGGATAGTTGCCGGCATGGATACGGATGCCCTCGAAATTCGGCACGCCCTGCAGATAAGGCAGCCACTGCCTGAACCTCGGCGACATCGTGACGAGCACCCGATAACTGCCTTCGGGGATGGCGGTGTGGCCCGGAATCTTTCTTGCCACCTTGCCACTCTCCCTGCCATACTTGCCCTTCTCCTCCTCGGGCTTCAATTCCACACCCTTCAGGTTGCGCCATGTAGGCTCCAGGGTATCGCAGAAGTAAGCATCCTTCGACAACTTCTGCAAGTCAAACTGATGAAGAAAACTTCTCTTGTCGCCCGCCTTCTTGCCCGAAAGCGCCTTGCGCTTCACGTCGGCATCAGGCAAGATATAGAGGCGGCCGATGGTATAAGAATTCTTCTTCGCGATACGCTCTAAAACTATTTCCATAAGCATTATGTTTTTATGTGTAATAAACCCAGTAAACTAACTCAAATCCAGCCCGTCGCGTCTGTACTTAAGCTTCGTAAAACTGTGATAACTGTTATTGTGACTGTCATTGCTGCCACGTCTTATATATTTTCTGTATACCCAGGTAGCCAGCAGATGAGCCGTACCCTCTTTCGGCAGCCCCAAGGCATTACGTGCATCCACCACCTGCTGCTCGGTAAACATATCCGGCAGCGCCTGGAGAAGATTGGAAGGTCCGCGCTTGTTGGAATGCTCACCCCTGTTGGCAGAATTGCGGATATCCTCCTCGAAGAACCGCATCTTGCACCACAAGTCATAACGCTCGCTCCAGCGGATGAAATCCTCAATCTCCTCCTCCCATCTGTAGCCATTTGCCACATAAAGCACACAAGCCTTCAGATAGGCAATCACATTGGCACGGAAAGTGAAATTCTCGTAGATTCTGTTCTGCATAACCTGCGAAAAATCAGCATTCTCCTCACTCAGTTTATCTGCCAAGGCGTATGCTTCCGGGCATTCTATCAACCCCGTGGCAGCACAGAGGTTCTCGATATACGGCTTCAGCTTCTTTCTAAACTGATCGTCGTAGGTGCCATACACAGGAACTCTCTCGCCGATTTCTCTTTCGGGAATCGTACAGAAATTGATTCTGCTCAGCGGTCCGTCGGTCAGCACTTTTGAAAAGTAACGCTGTCCCTTCTCGATGGTGGTGGAAGCATTCCAGTTGAAGCGGATGGTAACACGCTCGGTAACACTCTGAAGTCCGACTCTTGTTTGTCCATAGATATTACCCGGGTCAAAAGCAAGACACATAATTCGGAAGTGCTGATTTCCAATACCCCTCAAGGCATCAAACTGATCTATTTCGTTAAGCGAAGTATAGAGGAAGTGCTCTTTAGCCTCTGCTGTACGCATCACGAAAGCCGGATTAGTCATGTCGGCATCAATCTCTTGAATAATGAGATTGTCTGGACGCTTGCGTTTATCCTTGTTGGCTCCCTTGCGCATCATCTCTTCCTTCCACTCCTTTTCACGCTGCAGGTTTTCCATGTCGCGCTTACGGATATCCTCCATAATCATCGAAATCGGCATCTGCACGCAGCTTTTACCAGCACCTGTACCAGCTAACAGACAGCACATTAGGGTAGCTTCATGCTCCACATTATCAATGTATCTGAATCTTGTTTTCCAGAGGTGTGTAGCCAGAGGAGGGAAGATGGCGCAAGCCACGGCAGACTTGTAGATATCCGGAGACTGGGAGACCAGGAGCTCTACGAGCTTGGGAAGTTTCTTGGGCATGGGTGGAGCTGGTGGATATTCATCTTCGCCATCATTACCTTGAGCATTGAGGTTTGAGTTTTTAACTTTAAACTGTAAACTGTCAACTTGCTGAATGGCCTGTTTCTCTGCCGTGGCATTGATGCGGATCACATCACGAGAAAAAGGCTTCGAACTGTCACCGTATTTTGCATAGAAATCATGAATCAGCTGATGGCAGTCACGCTCCCCGTAATAGCTAGGCATCTTCTTCGCCACCACCTTCATCAGTTCCTCCTCGCCCATTACTCTAGATGCTCCTGCGCTCATAATAGCGAGCAGGGAAGAATGACGGGAACCGATGGTATCGATATCCATTCCCTGCAATCCCGCTGCCTCCTTGAAGAGTTCGAAAGCTATGAGATTCTTCTCACTAGCTTCTTGGATTGCCACTCCGCCAGCATTCTGATTATCTCCAGCAGGGCTGAGATGAGAATCATTAACACGATGGCTATCACCAGGTTGGGCAGGCTGAGCAGCAGCGCCAGCATAAACAGCGTTATCGCCGTTAGTGCCCTGAAATCGATTGTCTTCACTTTGAACATTGTCATTACTTTGAACTTTGAGATTTGAACTTTGAACTTTATGATTACTATTAACTTTTAACTCTAAATTATTAACTTTCTGAAGGCTATTAACTTTTAACTCTAAACTATTAACTGCGTTAGCCACACCCCTGCCGTCAATCGTCAGCCCCCTCTTCAAGAAGGTCTCTCTTCTCAACGAAATCTCCTCTGCGGGCAGCACCCCATACCACTCCTTAGAACGGTAAATCTCGGAATCCTTATCCGTGATAAAGATGATTCTCTCGGGCGTGATGCAGCTCTTGTCATAGGGAATCCCCGAAGCCTCGCAATACGCACGCTGCGTCTCCTCGATGGTCATCCCCACTGGCATACGGATGTCAATGTGCAGCTTCTTTCTGGCCGAATACTCCAGATGCAGCAGCTTGCCTTTCCAGATGGTGTCGCTGCAGTTCAGCTCACGAGCCTTCTCCAGCGCCTTCTCCACATACTCCGCATCATCCACATCCACGGTGGTTTGAAACAGGAAACTCTCGGGATCAGCATCGCCCTGCGAACGGTGGTTGTTTCTGAAGCAGGAGTAGTGGATGGCTCTGAAAGGCAACTGCTTCTTCAGTTCCTCCCTAGCCTTCGCCAGCGCTTTCTCATACTTCTCATCCGATGCCTTCGAAGCATCCCGAGCATTCTGAGCATTCACGCCAGCTATCGGTTTCTCGCCACGAATCTGCCCTATCACCCCCTTCAGCCACGGCTGGGCTATCAGCTGGTCGTACACCGCCAGGGGCTGGGAAGAGTTGATTCTTCCCATGTTGCCCTTGCGTGCAGGGTTCAGCGCCATTACTTGTACTCTTCCCATGCAATGTCCTCCTTAAACTTCTTAACCTTACCTCTCATCTCCAGCACCTCTTTATAAAGGTACTTCATGATGTCTGCCTTGTTCATCTCCTTCGGGAAGGAGAAAGAGGCAAACACACGCTGCGGCGATGTTCTCAGGGCACCATGCGAGGTATGGATAATCTCCGTATACTTCTTCTCGCCCGTCTGAGCATAAGGCTTGAAGTCGAGCTGGTCGCCGAAATCACCACCGCTGCACACCAGTCTGCCCGGAATCACCTTCGGATTATCCGAGATAATCTCCGCATCGTTCCATGGCGACTTGCGGATAGCAATTTTACCACTCTCGTCAGTAATGATACTGGCATCCACCTTCTGGGCGTTCAAAAGCGCCTGCTTTGCAGCCTGAGCTGCATTCTCAGCCATTGCAGCCTTGGCTGCTGCGTCAAAACTAGTCTTACTCATATAAACAAATATATAAAAGTTTTAGAAAATATGTATTAATCAAAAATCTGGTCATTGATGATGAGTCTATCATTCACGTCCATATAGATGTTGATAGGCTCCAGGATGGTGTTGTCTGATATCATCGCCACGCCCTGTGCCTCATGGATAAACGACATCGTAGGGTCCTTCAGGTTCTTCTTCACGAATCCCAGCACCCACTTGGCAGCCAGCTTCTCTTTGGCGTATTCGGCATTCATCAGGTCGACAACCACCGTCTCGTCGCAGAAGTTGAAGTCAGCAGCCACGTTCTTCTTTCTGCCGGCAGCTTCCACACCCATGATATCATCGCTGTAGAAGAGGTTGTGCTGGTTCTTCTTCGCAGGCTTCATCACCACATTGAAGTTTTTCAGTTCTCCCTCTGAGTCGGCAATAGTCTCGTAGAGTTGCTGCGCCGTCTTCACGAAGATTTTCTTCACATCGAAGAGGTCGTAGTAAATTCTGTCCTCTTCCACCACCACTCTGAGCTTTCCGTACTGCGGATGCTCAAAAATATAAGGAATCAGTTCTTTCATATCTGATACTTATTTTATATGATTGAGGCTGCGACCATTCGCCAAATTCCATACGCCAGAAGTGGTACCAGGTTTCCGGATACAGAAAAGCCCCGCAACCAGCTTTATCAACTGATTGCGGGGCAAAGATACGGCGAATTTTTGGTTCCTGCTTGGTAGTCGGTTGGTAGGCTACCAACTGGTATTACCCAATACTTCGCTCCAATTTCTTATAATAAAGCTTTGCAGCTTTAGTATCACAATGCTTCTGGTAAGCACTCTCCATTGCACCTTTGTCACAATGCCACAAGTCTGCAAAAGGCTTCCACATGCACTTTCTCTGTACTTTTCCAGACAGAAATGCAACAATTACGCTACGCTCAGTCCACGACTGGTTCTTCAAGGCATAGGATGCCTTCAGGATACCAGCTTCTGCAAGCTTATCCAGCAAGTCCTTCATCTCTTGAAAGTCTAAGGACTTTGGCAATACGGGCTCATCAGTACAAGTTACATTAGTATCTTCACTATCAAGAGAATTCTCCATTTCTCCTACCACATTCTCCAAGGCATAAACCTCGGTCTTTAATCTTTTTATCTGCATTTTCAGGTTTTTGATACCTGTCAAGATTGTTTCCTTGTTGTTCATTATCGAAATTCTATATTAATAAATTCCGACTTTGATGTTTTGTTCCGCATAAGGCCTCACACCGAAATAATACATTTATATCGGGCACCCCCTTCGTAGGAATGCGCTGCAAATATACGACTATTCGGCGAAAGCATTGTTTTAGTTTTACTTGCAGAATTTATGGACTTTTCAATAGCATCCTTTAACTATCTTAAAATGAACGCTTTATCTCATCGATATAATGCGTAACATCTGCCAATCCCACATTTTTGGCATGAGACAACAGTTGCGCCTCATTTTTTGGGTTTTTATCATTAAACAATTTTTCAAGAATCAACTCAACACTATCACCAATATTTGTAATCTTGTCACCTCTATGATCTACCAGCCAGCCAGCTTTCGCCATACCTTCCAGCACAACAACAATTCCCGTCTTCTTACCATCTTTAATATAAATATTGGAGTGATTGATGCGGGCGTTACGACCGCTCATTTTATGATCATCTATGATTTTCGAAATGCGTTTTTTCGGAGACAGCCTATTGTATGTTTTTCTCATATAATTCTTAATCTCTGTATTTTGTTGAGAACAGTCCAGGTCACCCACTGCAACAATAAAACGAAAATCATCTCCTGTTAAACCATACTCATTTGGAAAATAAGGATTATACGAGAGAGAGTCAAAAACGGCACAACTAAAATTTTCCGTAAAATAAACATAGCTTAGTACAATATAAATAGTTTCGGTAGCTGCCAGTATTCTGTTCTTGCATAGAATAGAGTTCTTGTCATATTTATCAGATTCATCTTTCCCCCATATCTCTTCATATAAGTTGCAAAGTTGTAAGGGTACCTTTCGCATGCAGAACACAATAGAATCCGAATTCTTTTCTCCCTTTGGTATCATACCTAATATTTTATCAATAAATTTCATGATAAAATAGAAAGCTACTTCAGAACTGTCATCTTCACTCATAGATACAGCATCTATAGATATATACCCGCTTTTGGCAACATTAGCACAACGAAGTACCTTTTCGTAGTACTTGAATATAGGGTTGACCTCAAAATACTCATTATGAATAAAGAAGAGATCCTCCTTGCTCAGTCCCAATCTAAGCTTCTCTTCTACTTCCTCTCCAAATTCCTCCATCAATTTTTCTGCTGATTCTTCGTCGTTCAATTTACTTGCTTTCATAAGTTATTTGTTTTTTATGTTAATATTTTATTTATTAATTCTATATTTTCAGACATAAAAAAGGTCCCGCCTCCAACAAGTGAAAACTCGTCAGAGGCGGGACCTTCATTTATCTTTTGAATGCAAAGGTATAACAAAAATCTTAAATCTCCAAATGTTTTTAAGTAAAATATCACCAAAACAGCATTTCTTCTTTTTAAATGTATACCAGCTACTCTCCGTATTTTCTTCCGCCAACACGTTTCAGCAAGCCTTTCTTTGCCGACAAAGATAGGCTATTTTATTGAAATTGACAAATATTTAACTGAGCCCACTTTAAAAAGGGGCATATTTTGAATCCAGTCTGACCAGTGTGGTCATTCTGAGTGAAACATAGCAATCGGCTCCGCTGGTGAATATCTTTCGGGAAATCGCCTTGAAAG
>SKEU01001472.1_pt1 | contig 11564 bp, 12 predicted proteins | sample 4819571 | NCBI WGS metagenome assembly SKEU01 (sample SAMN11008801, study PRJNA524170) | human gut metagenome | biome: Human fecal sample; material: Feces; isolation source: fecal sample from pouch patient p8, p16 | host: Homo sapiens | place: Israel: Tel-Aviv | collected 2015-06-23
TGTTTAGGTCGTGCCGCGTTGAAAAAAGAAGGAATCTATATCAAAAAAGGGGAACAAGGGAACAAGATCTTTGTCAGAAAAACGGTCAAAGGATTTTATGAGAAAGGACGTGGCTTTGTTCGAGAAACAGAGGCTACACCAGAAGATAAAAAACGAATCGAAAGTGGTCAAATCGAAGTGATCAAAAAACCTTACTACACGATTGAAAAAGTGTTTGATATCACACAAACACAATTGAAGCCTGAAGACTATCCGAAAATCTTCCCGAACCGCGTCTTTGATTTTCAATTGGATCAAACAGGGCATACAGAACTTCAAGTTGGGATTCAAGCGGTAGCCAAAAATATTGGAATTCAAATTCGAGATATGACAGAAAGTGAAGTCTATCAAAGAGAATTAGGACAAGCACGTGGGGCGTACGTTCGTAACGAATTTACTGGCGAAGAAGAAATCGTCATGAATACTCGAAATACTCCTACGCAGCATTTAGCCACAAGTATTCACGAATTAGCCCATGCTAGAATGCACAAATTTTCAGAATTAGATACCGCAACTAAAGAACTACAGGCAGAAATGACCTCCTATATTGTGTGCAAGCATTTTGGGATGGACACCTCGGAGAAAGCTATTCCTTATATTGCGACATGGACGAAGAATGGTCAGATGTTGGATGATAAGGAAGCTGCGGAACGTGGGAAAATCATGAATGATGTCAGTCGTGTCGCAAATGAATTCATTCAAACCATTTCTAATGAAATCAATCAATACAGAGAAAGAGAACCAGAGATCCAGCCAGCAGAAGTGAAGCAGGAGCATAAAAATACTTTAGAAACGCCAGAGAATAAGAATATTGTGCCCGTTGGTTCACTTTGGATCGACAAGAAAGACGGGAAAGTAATGGAAGAAGATACGGGTCGAACGTTACATTTGAAGGATGCGGCGTTTATTGAAGATCCGCAGCATAATCAAGTGATTTTAAAAGGAAAAAGTTATGGAAAAGAGATCCAAACGGCGTTACCTTCAGAAGAATTTGCGCTAGGAAATCCATTCCGATTTTCACTTGAAACAGTGTCAGAAGTGGCCAAACGAAAAAATGAAATCTATTATGAACAACAATTGTCACAAAAAGAACGTGTATAAAACAAGTAAAAAAGACTATCTGAAAAACGGATAGTCTTTTTTCTTTTGGGAGGTTTGAAAATGACCGAGAAAAAAATGAGTCTTATTGATCGATGTAAACAGATCGATATAGTGGATTTTGCTCGAAACAATGGAATGGCTGTAGTCAATAAAGGACGAGACTATCGCTTAGAAGACCATGATTCATTTGTTTTTGATCGAAGAAAACAACGTTTTTATTGGAACAGTCAAAATATTAGTGGCGACATTATTGAATTAGCTAAACTTTTTTTCATAGACAAAGAGATTCAAGACTCTAAGCAACAATTTAAAGCAGCCACAGATTTTATTCTAAAGAATGAAGACAAAACAGAACGAGTAGAAAATCTTCATTTTGAGACAGAAAAGTACAAAGATCACCCCGTTGATTATCAACCACTCACAGAAAAAGGAAGGAATTATTTGAAGGAAGAACGAAAACTGCCCGATTGGTTGATTGATTATGCAGAAAAAGAAGGATTGATCGCTGAACTAAAGCCAAAACATGAACGGCAAAATTTCTTAGTTCGAGACGATCGTTTGGATCATGCGGTCGCCTTTTTATGGAAAGATCCACAGACAAAAGAGACAGTAGGGGCGAGTTATCAAGGAACATTCATTGATTATGAACGTTTTGGTGAGAGAGGCACATATAAGCATATAGATAAAAATTCGACAGCGAATCATGGATTTAACCTAAAGATCGGTGACCCTAAACAGTTAAAATTTTTTGAGAGTAGTATTGATTTACTTAGCTATGCTGCACTGAATCGTGATCAGTTAAATGATACGTGGTTAGTCTCTATGGAAGGGTTAAAACACCATGTGATCAGTCATTATTTTGGTGAGGCAGTATCTGAATTGAGAAAGAAACAAGCCTTTCCTCAATCCATTGAGATTTGTGTGGATAATGACCGTGCAGGACATATTTTCTACGAAAAAGAACAATTAATGGGCGCAGTTGATCCATTTACGAATCAGAAAGTACGTTGTGAACGAGGAATCGCTAATGATTGGCAAGTGCCAAAAGAATACAAAGTCATTTATGAAGAAGTTGCAAAAGAAATGAAAGTTGAACCTGAAGCAATTATGGCCATACACAAGACAGAAAACAATCTGCAATTAACGGACCAACTGGTTTCCGCTCACAAAGTAAATGCGTCTTTTGGTCAGCAGCTTTCTGTTAACGATTCAATAGAAGCTATTAATTTGAAAGATATTTGTAGAGAAGTCGCAAAAGAATTAAAAGGTTGTGAATGCGTGGATGGTACGTACGATTTTGATCGTTTTTATCAAGAAAAAGGGGATATTAATGCTCAGATTCTTTTCTCTTATAAAGCAGAACAATACTACAAAGGCTATAAAAATCATGAACATGAATTTGTACCTGAAGTAAAAAAGGATTGGAATGATCAATTGAAGCATGAAATCCACCAACAAGAGATCAGAAAGCAAAAACGTGCGATGTTGTTTCAACAAGGCAAACAACAAGAAAGGGAGTGAAATCGTCATGATGAAAACCGTTATTTTAGCAGAAAAGCCGTCACAAGCGAAAGCTTATGCCGATAGCTTCTCTAAAGCCACCCGAAAAGAGGGGTATTTTGAAATCCAAGATAGATTGTTTCCTGGTGAAACTGTGATCACGTATGGTTTTGGTCATTTAGTCGAGTTAGATTCGCCCGATATGTACGATGAAAATTGGAAACAATGGTCATTAGAGCATTTGCCTATTTTCCCTACACATTATCACTATCATGTTCCTAAAGATAAGAAAAAGCAATTCAAGGTGGTGAAACAGCAACTTCAATCGGCCGACACCATTATTATTGCGACAGATAGCGATCGTGAAGGGGAACTGATAGCTTGGACGATCATTCAACAAGCAGGCGCCGATCATGGAAAGATATTTAAAAGACTTTGGATCAACTCCTTAGAAAAAGAAGCCATTTATCAGGGATTCCAGCAATTACGAGACGCAGAAGAGACCTATCCCAAATTTGAAGAAGCACAAGCACGCCAGATCGCTGATTGGTTGATCGGCATGAACGGCAGCCCACTGTATAGTTTACTCTTGCAGCAAAAAGGCATACCAGGAAGTTTTTCCTTAGGCAGAGTCCAAACCCCAACGCTCTACATGATTTATCAATTGCAGGAAAAGATTAGAAACTTCCAAAAAGAACCATATTTTGAAGGAAAAGCTCATGTAATCACTCAAAATGGCGCATTTGATGCGAAGCTTGATCCGAATGAAACCCAAGCGACGCAAGAAGCATTTGAAGCCTATTTAAAAGAAAAAGGGGTTCAATTAGGAAAACAGCCAGGCATGATTCGCCAAGTCGAAACAGAGAAAAAAAGTGCGGCTAGCCCACGTCTTTTTTCTTTATCGAGCCTTCAGTCTAAAATGAATCAACTCGTGAAAGCTAGTGCCAAAGATACTTTGGAAGCCATGCAAGGGTTGTATGAAGGAAAATATCTAAGCTATCCGCGAACGGATACCCCTTATATTACGGAAGGGGAATATGCGTATCTGTTGGATCAACTAGACGAATACAAGCATTTTTTAAAGGCCGAAGCGATTCCTACTCCTATTCATACACCGAATAGTCGGTATGTAAATAACAAGAAAGTCCAGGAACATTACGCGATCATTCCTACAAAAACGGTTATGACTACAGCGACTTTTGAACAACTAAGTCCACTGCAGCAGGCCATTTATGAACAAGTGTTAAAAACAACGGTGGCCATGTTTGCGGAAAAATATACCTATGAAGAAACAACGATCTTGACGCAAGTTCAGCAGCTTCAGTTAAAGGCAATCGGAAAAGTACCGATAGATCTAGGTTGGAAGAAGTTATTTGGCAAAGAGAGCGACGGAAAAGAGAAGGAAGAAGAACCGCTACTTCCTAAAGTGATAAAAGGAGAAACGGTGACGGTAGATCTACAAGTCCTTGAAAAAGAAACCAAGCCACCACAACCTTATACCGAAGGTACGTTGATCACTGCGATGAAAACAGCTGGGAAAACCGTGGATAGTGAAGAAGCGCAATCCATATTGAAAGAAGTAGAAGGAATCGGTACAGAAGCGACACGGGCGAATATTATTGAAACTTTGAAACAAAAGGAATATATCAAGGTAGAGAAAAATAAGCTCGTAGTGACGAATAAAGGGATTTTGCTTTGCCAAGCCGTGGAAAAAGAGCCGCTACTTACGAGCGCCGAAATGACCGCCAAATGGGAAAGCTACTTGTTAAAGATCGGTGAACGAAAAGGAACACAAACCACTTTTCTAGCCAATATCCAAAAATTTGTCTCTCACTTATTGGAAGTCGTACCAGGGCAAATCCAAACCACTAATTTTGGATCGACGTTACAAGAAGTGAAAGCAGCCAGTGAAAAGCAAGAAGCCGCGCGTCATTTAGGAACTTGTCCAAAATGCCAGGAACAAGAAGTCTTACTCTATCAAAAGGTGGCAGCTTGTACGTCTGAAGCCTGTGATTTTAAATTATGGACAACGATTGCCAAAAAGAAACTAACAGCGACACAGCTGAAGGAGATCATTCAAAAAGGCCGAACAAGCCAACCAGTGAAAGGATTAAAAGGTCAAAAGGGTTCGTTTGAAGCAACGATTGTTCTAAAAGAAGACTTCACAACGAGCTTTGAATTTTCTGAAAAGAAAGAAACGAACTATAAGAAAAGAACACGCCGCACTACAAAATAATGGAGGGGTTATCTTATGCGAAATACAACACACAAACAACAAGAAATCGAAAATCAAAAAGCAAAAATTCGTTCAGAACAAGAGAAATTACGTGCCAAGAAAAGAAGACTGCAGCAATTGAAGAACCAGCAGAGGATTCAAAAAGAAATCGAATTAGATCGATAAAATATTCCTGACTGTTGTATACGTATAAACTTATGTTATACTATATTATAAGTTTGTACGTATACAAAGGAGGGAGAAAATGACAAAAGCAATGGTATATAAGCTGCTAGAAGAATTTAATGGAACTTTGGCTTTGAAGGATGCTAAAGAAGCGGGCATTTCTCCTGTTACGATCAAACGTATGGTAGATCGAGGGGAGCTGGATCGAGAGTATCCAGGTTTTTTCACCTTACCTGGTCAATTTCCTGATGAATTGTTTATGGCACAAAAGAAATATGAGCGCGGCATTATTTCGCATATCACCGCATTGGATTTATATGATTTAACGGATATGATCCCTAGACAGATCGATCTAACCGTACCTTACGGTTATCACGTTTCTGAAAAGGGGTTGAAGGAATTCGCAGTTGAGTTACACTATTCAAAAGCGGAATGGTATGAATTAGGTAAGATCGAAATAAAGAGTCGCTATGGGAATCCTGTTATAGCTTATGATCCAGAAAGAACCTTGTGTGACATTTGGAATCCCTGGTATAACGTTGAGGATGAAATCAAAGTAAAAGCAATCAAAAACTACATGGAGTCGGACAGAAAAAATCTTAGAAAATTGAATGAGTATCGACGAATTTTGCCTACAGACAAAACGATGCGCTCTTATATTATGGCTTTAAATTAAAGGAGAAGACACATGACACCTACGCAATTAAAAGCAAAAGTGAAGAATATTTCCAGCGAAAAAGAAGTTGATCCGCAGCTTGTTTTAAGACATTTTATGATGGAAAAATTCTTGGAAAAAATCTCAGAGTCTCCTTATCGTGAAAATTTTGTGTTAAAAGGCGGCTTCTTAATTGGCTCAAAGTATGGCATTGAAAATCGAACAACTAAAGACATTGATACGACTTTACGGGAAATGAAAGTAACCAAAGAAACATTGACAACGGTTCTAAACGATATTTTTTCAACGCCGACGAAAGAAGGCATTCAATTTGAGATTCAAGGAATGAAAGAAACGAGGGAAGCTGATTATTATCCAGGGTTTAGCTTACGTGTACTGGCACATTTGGAAAACATGCGGCCAGATTTTAAGGTAGATGTGACTACAGGTGACTCGATCTATCCTGCAACGATCACTCACAGTCATAAATTGATGTTTGAGGATCGAACGATTCCTTTGGAATCCTATCCTACAGAACAAATTATTGCCGAAAAATTAAGTGCAACCTTTGATTTTTTAACAGATAATTCGAGAGGAAAAGATTTTTATGATCTCTATACTATTCCTAAAATGGAGTAGATCGATGAGAAGACCTTGAAAGATAGTGTGAGAAATACATTTACACGTCGAGGAAAAACTGATCCATTAAAGATATACTATGAAAAGGATATGGATGTACTGAAAAATAGTCACGAGCTAAAAGATACCTGGAAGAAATATCAAAAAAGCAATCCTTATGCTGCGTCGATCACGTACGATGAGACAATGGATTCGATTAGTAATTTGATGGAAAAAGTGATTCACGTCGAAGAAAAAGAGCGAAAACTAGCTTATCAAAGACACCAACAGATGAATAGAGAAATGGAGAGATAAAGATGATTAATAATGTGACATTAGTAGGACGCTTAACCAAAGATCCTGATTTACGTTATACCGCAAGTGGTACTGCAGTAGCGACTTTTACCCTAGCCGTCAACCGAAATTTCACGAATCAAAACGGCAATTGAGAAGCCGATTTTATTAACTGCGTGATTTGGCGCAAACCAGCAGAAACAATGGCGACATTAGCTAAAAAAGGTAGCTTGATTGGTGTAGTTGGGCGGATTCAAACGCGGACTTACGACAACCAGCAAGGACAACGTGTATATGTGACTGAAGTTGTAGCAGATAACTTTCAACTATTAGAAAGTAAAGCAGCGACAGAGAGCCGTGCGCACGCTGATCAATCGTCCACCAGTCCAAGCACCGCCACCTTTGAACAACGGAATACAGCGACGCCTAACAACAATGGATTGAACGCTTCACAGAATCCATTTGGTGGACAATCAATCGATATTAGCGATGATGATCTACCGTTTTAGTTTGAGAAAGAAGGAGTAAGCATGGCAAAAAAAATTAGTCTGACGATGGATCTATTGATACCCGTAATTGCATTTATAGACGGGATTTCTTTGGGCGTCACTGAAAATCCTTTGGTAAATAGAATTGCGAAAGGATCACTATTTCTTGTATTCGTGTATCTTGTCTGTTCTTATCTTTTAAAAAGAGCAGGAAAGGATAATTCCTTTTGGCGATTGACTAAAGTCACAGTAGCAGCGACAGCTGTTATACTTACGGCTATTCTACCGCTTTATATGTAGAGTTAACGGGAAATCGTTGAACTTCTTGCGAAATATTGCTATAATGAACATGAAAAAGAGGAGTTGCGCTAACAACCCCTCATTAACAGCACCGATTAAAGAACGGTGGCAGAATATTAGTTATTTGGAAATAACCGCTGACCTGCTAAAGTAGACGGTTATTTCTTTTTGTCATTTTTAAGCATATTTACAATCAAACTAATCAAAGCAATGGTAAACATACCAAAACCAAGAATGGTTTGAATTGTCTCATATGCGGACAAAAGGCTTACTCCTTTCATAGATTTTAGCACTTACATTCATAAGCACCACCACCTTTCCAGAAGTCGCCACCGTCTTCAAACTTTACTGTCTTGACTATTATAGCATATCTAAAATCGAATAAAAATTCTCAATTTTAGCTGTTTTTGCTATAATTTTAGCGAGGTGATCGTGATGGAACAATATATTGGTTTACTCGATAAATTAGGGTGATCAAGACACAGCCATTGCTTGTGCGATTTACATTACGCACGAGTCATGAACCAATCAATTGTGTAGTGGCCAATATAGAAATAGCGGATAAATTGCTGATTTTGGAAGAAGGCAAGTATACTATTTCAGTGACAGGTCACTTCAATAAACGAAAGCAACTAGTCATTGAATCAATGCAAATTAGAAACCCTGATCATTTTACGCGATCGATGAGCATATAAAAGAAGAGCTGCAGTCCTAAATGAGGATTGTAGCTCTTTTTGTTTTACATAGAAACAGTAAAAATGAAAAGGCCTGTTTAGGAAGGCACAAGCGCCTTCTCAATTGAAAGACCTTTCTCTCACTCCAACCGCCACCGCCGTTCGAGAAGAAAGGAAGTGAACGCTACGCGTTCACTAAGATAAAGGGTCTTGCATAGCAAGACAAAATAGAAAAAATTTCCTCTCACCAAAAGGTTCGCTCCTGTTCGTTATCTCTTTATTGATTTGTCAGACCGGCAACAAGTTGCCTTTTATCACCAAAAAGCGACAAGGACAAGGGTAAATGGCACGCTGCGCGCCCTTGTCTTGTCGCTTTTCGTTGATTCATTCTGGCCAACAAATCAATAAAGAAAGAACTAACGAAAGGAAGTAAAACCTTTCCTAAGAGGAGGCAGAATCAATCATGCGAAAGAAATTTGATTATTGGGGTGTTCCCTTCAGCGAATTATTCCCAAACTATCATGCACCACATACTGTCGAATGCGATTGTGGAGAAAGAGCGAAATGTATCAAAAGCTATTGTTTGTATCAATGTCCAACATGCGGGAAAAAATATACCTTGTCTTATGGCGATTATATTTTAATTGATGAGAAAGGAAAGAAACGCTGATGAAAACACAACACAAATTATTGACTGTAAAAGAAGTCGTTCAAATTTTGGTGGACAAAGAAGTCATTTCTGAAAAAGTAGCAGAAGTTTTACTTATTCCGCGGTACTGGACGATAGAAACCCCTTTAGTAGAGGATGCACCGACTATGCTATTTGAAGACCTAGTGAAGATTGCAGGATATGAACTGCATTATCAAGAAAACTTGGAAACTTATGAAAACGAATATTGGTTAACCAAATTAGAGAACTAAAAAGGAGAAAAAAATATGGCTCAAAATTACTATGACGAATTTGTCAAATTACCTTTGGATAAAATGGCACAAAAAATGGAGGATATGACGTTCCTATACAACGAAACACGTGTTCCAAAAAAACATTATAAAGAAAAATTGTCGGTAGCTGTGGAAGAAATGATTGAATAAGGTGTCGAAATGAATCTTATTGCGACGTACTATCGAACACTGGAAGAACTGAAAAAGCAAAATGCAAAATGGTTTTTCCAAGCCTTACTATGCTTGGAAGTAGGTGTCAAACCAAGCACTATTAAACCTTCTGAATACCAAGCTTTAGAACTAACGTATGCGAAATTTATCGAAACGAAAAAAGCCAAGACTGTTTCAAGTGAATGGTTAGATTATTTTGAAAATATCAATAAGTATGGCGCATATTACACCATGAAAAAGGAAGACAACGAAAATGAATAAGGTGATTTATCAACTAACAACGGATTCCATATCAACGATTTGAAAGAAAAAAAGGTCAATAATCATTTATACCGAAAAGTGAGAATGTGTGAAACAAGGACAAAAAAAGCCTAGTAACTAAGGAAATGGTTCTTATTTCGCACCAATCGCTCCAACCGCCCCCGCCGCTTAGGTGGTGCGAAATAAACGGGCAAAGCCCGATAACTTAAGAGAAAGAAGGTGATCCATTTGAACAAGATTATTCCCTTATTGTTAGTACTGTTTGTTGGCGAAATACTTATGCGAGATAGTGCAGCTGTACAGTTAAACCTCGCTGTATTTTTGGTAATACTGGTGTTTTGTTTGATCTTTTGGCGGTTTGTATTAGTCCTCGTGAGTCTACTATTCAAGATGATTGCAGCCATATTTTTCATAGGGTTATTTCGATGAAAGGAGTGAGTACCAATGCCAATTGCAATAGGAAATAAACGGTTACCCGTGACATTAGATGAAAAGAGACAAAAAGAATTGCAGCAACTAAAGCAGAAGTATGGCAAAAGTGAATCTAAGATTATGTGTATTGCGTTAGATCTATTGATCGCGCAAGAAAAAGCAGGATTTGATGTACCAGCGCTAAAAAAGTGACGTCACTTTTTAATTTGATCTATATAAGTGATATCACTTTTACCAAGGAGGGAATTAAATGTTAAAAACTAAAAAGAATTCGTACAAATTAAAGCTTAGTATACTATCTATTATTTGTCTTTTAGGCATGATAATTAGTGGTCATTTGTATAGAGTGGCATATATGCAGTTTATTGAGTACAAGGTTCACTCTTTAGGATTAGCTGGGGATCGATACGTTGAATATGTCCATTATTCATTAAAATGTTCTTCATATATTCTTCTTTGGCTTATTTTTTCATTGTTTGAATTGCTAAATTTAATAGCAATATCTTCATATCACTTAGATAAGCTAAATACCAAATCTAGCCGTTATAACGAAGTGTTTAAGGAAAATGTGAAGTTAGAAAGTGACTTAAACAAGCTAAAAAAATAAAAAGAAGAAAACATAAGTTAACTAAAATTATTTTATTAAGAATGATGGAATATAAGGATAAGGTTACCAACATAACGATCATTACTTCTCTGATATGCTATGGACTTCTATCAATCAGTATTTTGTCTATAGATTATGGAGTAACTATACTGCAAGCCTTAGTTTTGGCTATGCCTATGTATCTATCTTTGTTTATCATGCATGAAATATATAAGCTATTTGTTTTATCAAAAAATGTAGAAATACGGGTAAATATTTTGGTGAATAGTTATCAAAAAGAACTCAAAGAAAGAAGACGGTGGCGGTATTTATTGAAAGGATGAAAAAGTAGGATTTGACATACTGGTATTCAGAAAGTGCCGTCACTTTTAAAACAATGGAAAAGGTGGAGATAAGATGAAGAAAAAACAAACTAAACTATCATTAGCAGATATTTAACACAGTTAACCGCAACTGAAGATGGTGTTGTTGAATTTGAACAATCTGAAATTGCGGTAGTAGATGATCGTTACCTTAAAATGCCTTACTTCTTTGACCAAGCAAAGGTCATTTGCCTTTGTCACTACGATGGGGTACGTGATTTTAGGCGTTAAAAAGTAGTGATTATATCAACTTTACGAGTAAATATAAATTTAGACATGAAACTGAATTATCCAATGGAAAATCATGGTTTATAATCTAGAAAAATTATAGTAATGATTGGATTATATATATTCTTTCGTATTTTCGTACAACTGTAGCTTGTCAAAATTGAGAAATTTAACCGATTAGGTACTTTACATCGTTATTTGGGTAATTTCTAAAACATGAAGCTTACCAACGAATAAACTGAGACTATCTTATTAATTGATCAATATAAGAAAATATCTTTGAGGAGATGATGTACTATGTTTTCGTCTATCCACGATTGGTTAGGTGGTCTTTTCGGCGGTGGCGGTAAAGGTTTTTAATAAATATTATTTGTCAAATTAAGCGAGACAAAACTTTCCATTTACGTAACTCAAAAAAACTTCTAATGGTGTTTGGTAATTTAGTGATTTTCTAGGGATATGGTTTCTTTTGGACGCAACGGATGAGATGA
>SKEU01001477.1_pt1 | contig 11530 bp, 10 predicted proteins | sample 4819571 | NCBI WGS metagenome assembly SKEU01 (sample SAMN11008801, study PRJNA524170) | human gut metagenome | biome: Human fecal sample; material: Feces; isolation source: fecal sample from pouch patient p8, p16 | host: Homo sapiens | place: Israel: Tel-Aviv | collected 2015-06-23
GTTCAGCCAGCATCTCCTGCAGCTCACGGTAACTGATGCCGTATTTGCAGTACCAGCGTACGGCCCACAGAATGATGTCACGCTGAAAATGCCGGCCTTTGAATGGGTTCATGTGCAGCTCCATCAGCAAAAGGGGATGATAAGTTTATCACCACCGACTATTTGCAACAGTGCCGTTTTGCACCGTTGGTAACATCTGCCAGCATCTCCTGCAGTTCACGGTAGCTAATGCCGTATTTACAGTACCAGCGTACCGCCCACAGGATAATGTCACGCTGAAAATGCCGGCCTTTGAATGGGTTCATGTGCTGCTCCGTCAGCAAAAGATGACGATAAGTTTATCACCTGCAGATTTTTGCAACAGTGCCAAAATTAGAACTGAAAGAGGGAAGACGGACCAGAAACACAATGATGCCTATTCGCGCTGGTTAATTGAACAGGCAGACAGAAAAGAAAAGGAAGAATTCTCGCGTTCGTTCAGCAGGTGACGCATTGACATCCACCCCGGCACAGTCCGCTGAAGGAATGGCAGTTCCGTTCACCACATTTGCTAAGACATCAGGACTTACTTTGTAATCTGGAAGTACATCGAAGTTGCAACAATAGTACTCTATTGCGTGACGTAGATTCGTGACGTATAGTTACTGCAACTTATTTGTTTATAACTACCGTCAGGTACAAAATTATGTCTCCCGTACAAGCTAAACAAAAGCAGCATGAACGCTACGAAGCCGTAGCGGTGCAGGTTTTGCGTGGTCGTGCCGGTTACAAACCTGCCGTGAAAAGCCGCTTCAGTAAGTCAGCTAGTAGCAAATTCGCTCATACTATCGCTTTTGCCTGATCCTGAACTTTGAGGCACAATAAACCATCATTCGCTGATGGTTTTTTTATGCCTGTTCAAGACGTTATTCCCCCCTATGAGCAGATGTACCTGCTAAATCAGCAGCTGATCTGCAACGCTGATCAGTTCAAACATGCCGTTATCACAGTTGGCGGTCAGGCTGTGCAATACTGGATATCCTATTATCATGCACAATACGGCGACAGATTGCCTGATGAGCGCCTCACCACATCTGTTGACTGCGACTACAGCGCCCGGAAAGATGATATTGCGGCTATAGCAAAAACGCTCAACGTTAAGACGTGGGAGAACAAAGACGGTCAGCCCCCATCCCTTGCGCAGTTTATGCTTATCGATCAGGATACACACGATATCAAACGGGATGATGGACGCTTATTTGCCGTACCGGATGCGCCTGACGAGCCAAATGTGGTGGATATTATCGACCGCCCCGGAGGCTTTGACCGTTCTGATTTTCAGGGGAAAAAGCTTTACCTGTATACCGCCCCGTTTTATGTAGAAGCAACCGGCCCCGGCATGCCTGAAATGAATGAAAAGGTAAGGGTATTGAACCCTGTCGCCTGTATGCGCTCGCGCTTTAGCAATCTGATTGCCTTGCGCCGTGATGCTGAAATTGAAATTGCGCGTATTAACGCGCTCAAGATCCCGTGTTATTTCTTTCTCATCGAACAGTTTGATGAACAGCCGTTCAAAGTTGCACGAGGAATCTTTATGGATTTATGGAGGCTCGCGAATGACGAAAGCTGTCTGCGCCATCAGGCCTTCTGGCATAGCTGGCAGGGGCCGCTTCTTGAAGGGCAACAAAGTAACAACATCACTCTGATTGATGTGTTGGAAGGCGTACATGTATACCTGGAAGGGCATCTTGATGACTTTGAAATACCGGAAGCCTTTGTCACCAAAGAAGTACCGCTAAAGCTCGCACAGCTGCGTGAACGCTGGGAGCGTTACGTGGTACTCAATGCTGAATGGGCAGCAAGAGGGCGCAGGGGATTTGAACGTAATCCCCGTGATGATTAGCCTCCTTTGGGCTGAAAAATTTGCGCATGTGCAAACCACCGGAGCACACGCTAATAGGCCGTTCAGAAGGTGAGCGTCAGGCCACTCTGAAAATTGCCCGTACCATGCTGCAGAACGGCATTGACCGCAATACTGTCATGAAAATGACCGGTCTGACTGAAGATGACTGGCACAAATCCGCCACTAATCCCCCTTTCCTGGCACTCTCTGCCGGGCCATCAGTGAAAACTGGTGGCCCGGCAGGGAGGCACCAGACTCAGGCTCAGCCTGCCAGCCACAGCGATTTAACAGTTTCATTATCCCAGTTACGTTCCCTGTCAGACGTACTGTCAGCGGATTTGTCTGTTGGCCATTGTCGTCAAAAGCGGCATCAAGGTTTGTCCGTAAGAGATAAACACCGTTTACTCCAGGATTGAGTACCAAAGCATATCGTCCGGCCCATTCTCTGTCGCTCATTACGCGGTAATTCCAGCCCATGTCTTTCGCTGTTTCCAGCGCATACGTCAGCCGGAACATGTCGTTCTGTTCAGTCAACTCGCCGCTGCAGGAGCGCCAGACATAGCCCAGTTTGTCGGCCAGCTTAGCTCTCACACCCAGCAAACGCCCCTGATTCAGTAACCACCCGATATCCTGTGCCACATCGCGCGAGAATCGCCGTTGCTTCAGTGCTGCCGCGAGCCAGCGGGTGAGAAAGAGATTTTCCTGTGCGGGAGAGAGTTCTCCCTGCTCCTGTCTGGCCAGTGCCAGCGCGACCAGTGCACACCATGCCAGATGGCCTGTTTTTTCTGTCAGCGTCATAACAGATACCTCCCTTCAGTCTTACTGATTCCCTGGTCTTAAATCTCAGTTGTTCAGCTCTGTACAGTCGGTCTCAGCTGCCATGTTGCCCCACCAAAACAGGTCACACCGACCACCTGCTCCCAGGTTTCCTTCTGCTCCAGCAGCTTCTCCAGCGCATGAAAGTCCGCGCGCGAGAGCACAATATCTTCCCGCTCGCCGGGCGACTCCAGAATATACCCCTCAGGTATCCGCGTGGCCGATTCACCAGCCTGCCGTGAGGATATGCGGTAAAAGGTTTTGATGCATCCTCCGCGAGTGAGGGCATCGAGGATGATGCTTTCGGCAACGCGCATGACTGGCTCCGGTTAAAAGTGTTTCACGTCTTTGCCGGTGTGCAACTGGCGACGCTCATCATGCCGCGTAGTGCTTCCACAGACAACGGCTTTGCCTCATTGCCCCGGTGGACCATCGCATGGCAGTTCGGGCAAGGAATGCTATGGTAAATATAACCTTCCCCTTACACTCATGAAGCTTATGGAAGAATTATTCACTTGTCCGATATGTAAACTCTCATTTGGCCATAAAGCTAGGTTGAGAAAGCATATAAAAAAGCATACGAAATCCCTTGAAAAGAATCTCGCTAAGGCCAACTCAACCAAAAAGGCTGAGCATGAAAAGATGCTTATTCAGGAGAGGATTGCAAGGACAGGTAGCGCTTTTAAAAATGAATCGGAGAGAAATAAGTACTTTGAAAGAAGGCGTGCTGAAAACCCCATATTTGATATCGATACGCCGATCAGAAAGGCCTCGTTTATAGTGAATGCCGGTGCCTTTGGTTTGGGTAAATCCAGAAAAAACTAGCCGTTTTTTTGGCAAAAGCAGATCTAATGTCCCCGTGGTGAGTATATAAAAAATTACGGGGAGCTAAGCGACCTTCGTCTAGCTCTCTTCTTGTTTTTTTGCCGCAGCGGACTCTCGCGTGCGTCAGACACAAGTGGCGCAGGGGACGGGTTTTTGATGCGCGTCAGCGCATGGGAGGCGCCATGCGCCGGAGCCCCCCGCAGCGAAGCGAGGACGAAAAAAGCATTACGGCTTCAGCCGTAATACCCCCCCACACTTGTATCTAACAGTTTGTGGTGATTAGCTACCACCACTGAAGCAGAGTGAGCCGCGCCCTTCACTTAAGGTCAGAAAAGCCAGCACCGCTGAACCTTGATTTGCAGCATATGGCCCTCCGCTTCACCTTTCACGCCAGCACATCAGGTTGAACGGTTACCGGGAGCTCGACTCCGTATGTACAAGGCGAACAGGCGTGACGGTTTATGTGAGAGGAGTTTGACCATGTTTCCAGTCGGCATTGACGTAAGTAAAAACACCCTGGATCTTTGCATACTGTATGACGGTATCAAAGGACGCATAAAAACCCGTAACATCCAAAATAACAGACATTCAGTTGAAAATATTCTTCGCTGGCTCCGGCTCCAGCACTGCGGTCCTGAGGATGTTCATGTTGTGATGGAAGCTACCGGTGTTTATCACGAACGGCTGGCCACTGAGTTACATGATGCCGGTTTCCGGGTTTCTCTGGCCAACCCCCACCGCAGTCGGGAGTTTGCACGCGGCATGGGAATAATGACAAAGACGGATAAGGTGGATGCGTATATGCTGGCCTGTTACGCATTCCTTAAGAAGCCACACTACTGGGAGCCGCCGGCACCCGAAATAAGATATCTCGGTGCACTCCTGCGACGGCGGGATGTTCTGCTGGGTGATGCCCTGCGTGAGGAGAAAAGGCTGGAAAAATACCTGTCGACAGACACACCTGCAGATATTATCAGTTCCTGCAGGCGTATGGCGCAGCTTCTGCGCGAGGAGGTAAGTAATATCGAGCGGCAGATTAAAGCACATATCAAAGCCAGCCCTGCACTGAGGCGTGATTATACACTGCTGAACTCAATTAAATCGGTTGGTCCCCAGTTGGGGATGCATATGCTGGTCGTGCTTCGCAGCCATAACTTTGCATCAGCTGAGCAGGCTGCCGCCTTTCTGGGCGTGGTGCCGATCGAGAAACGCTCAGGCACATCGGTCCGGAGCCGACCGCGGATGTCGAAAATCGGCCCCCCTCAGTTGAGAGCGAAGCTTTACATGTCCGCCCTGTGCGGAAAAATCTACAATAAGCGAATGCGTAATATTTACGATGAGATGTGCCTGCGGGGTAAACCTAAAATGGTAGCCATTGGCGCGCTGATGCGGAAACTGGTGCACTGGTGTTATGGCGTCCTGAAGACCGGAACCGTTTTTAATGACGAAGGTCTGAAACAAGTACTGTCAACCTGACTATACCTGGCTGGCATTAAACTCAATGTAACGCTCACAGCAGTAAGTGAGCGCAGTCCGCTATGAGCGAAGAGCGGAAGTTGGCAGTTGATCTCGCAGCTAAATAGTCGCATTACTAACATTGCGGCGTGTTAATCAACGGGGAGCAGGTCACGGTCTCGCCTTTTCGCCTCACTGCGTGTTGATGCCGAGTAGGTTAATTAACTGCTCGACAATCTTGTCCTCATCGAGAACCAGATTCACACTAGCCACCTGTAATTGTTCCTTGCCTGCTAGAATCCTATAGCCTGCATTCAGAGGTTGCGTTCCCAGACCTGCATGATGTGGATAGAGAAGCATAACTTGTGGGCATTGATAAATCCGTGCATAGGCCATCATCTGGTAGACATCAGCCTGCGATATGCCATGCCTGGCATCTTCGGGATGACGACCAATACGCTTCCATTTAGTGTCTATCATCATAACAATCTGATGGTTCCGCTCGATAAGCAGATCTGGTCGGGTCTGGAAGCGTGGTTTGCCTTCTTTTACGTCCTCGATCAGACAGTATAACCTGCCTGCCTGTGCACGAACCGTCCATTCCGTACCGCGTACAGCACGCTTCGCCAGCGCCGCTATATATGCCTCGAACAGGTCGTTCATTGGGAAAAGCAGTGTAATCCCGTTCTGCGCTCGTTTATCGTGGTGTGTAGCTTGCCAGTCGCGTCGCAGGAGAAGACGTGCCAGATTGTAGAGGGCTTCCCAGCGATGATTGGTTCGGTCGATCCGTACCTGTGACCACGGCAGATGACTGAAAGGGACGTCGCTAACACCCGATAACAGGATGCGCAATTCATTCAGACGACAGAGCGTATCAGCAGCGCGGGCATAATGGTGAAGCAGAACTACACACGCCTTCATAATTCGAAGCAGGGCGGTATCAGCCGACAGTTCGTCGTAACGACAGGCGAGACGGTCGGGGCGGACGGCAAGCATAGTGAATTGTCGTTTGATATTGAGCCTTCCGCGCAATGAGGGCAAATCGTCTTCCTGTGCCAAATAGGTGCGCGGTAATCCCCGATGTACTTCAGATAAGAGTCGCTCGGCGAACAAGCGGATGAGTATCTCAAGTAAGCTTTCAGCTTGTCTCGCCATTGTTGCAGCCTGTCCATTGCCGAGTTTAAGGCCGAGGGCGACATCAAGCATACGTATCAGGCGATTGCGTATTGTGGCGTCCGGTTCTATCGTCTCGTCGTCGAATTTGGGCAGGATCTCAAGGCTACATCCCGGAGCGGCAATGACCCCAACCATTTGCCCGGCAATAATTTTGTTATGGCGATCGATTAAGATATTAGTACCGTGCTGATTTGCCAGCGGATGCTCGCGCGCCGCCGTAAGCAGCGCGTTAGCCTGAGGGCGGGTAAAAGCATGAGGAGCGTTTATGCTGCTTTCAGTGTTCACACAAACACCACCCCATTCGCGAACCGTGAGGTGCGTCATTCTTTCGATTCACCAGCCACCTCAAGATCGGTGACATTTAACGTTCTGGTTTTGCCTATCAGTCGATCAAAGGCGTCATTTCTGAACGGTGCACGTACCGACCAGCTTGATAATGGTTCCCCCTCTATTCCGGGTGGCGGTAAAATCTGAGCTTCCTGCATAAAACCATCGCCCAGCACTGCCGCGATTCGGCTCCAGTCCTCGAAGAAATACTCTTGTAACAGCGGTATGACCTTATTGCGCACTGCATCTTCAACTTGTGCCCTGGATTCACAATTGATAAAGAAGGCGTGTCCAATGCGATATTCCCGACCTATAAGATATTCAATACGCTGGTTGATGGTGGTAAGAACGGCTTTGAGATCGATCCCCTCTACTTCACTTAGCAGGGTCGCGTCGGGAGCCATTTCCCGGAAGTTGAATCGCCGCCTTAATGCTGTGTCGAGCAATGCGATGGATCGATCGGCGGTATTCATGGTGCCTATGATATGAAGGTTGGCGGGGATGCCAAAATCTTTCTTTTTCGAATAAGGCAGAGTTACGGTGAGTGCATCAGGCATTCCAAGGCGTTTATCCGGCTCAATTAACGTAATCAGTTCACCGAACACTTTCGAGATATTTGCCCGGTTGATCTCATCAATAATGAGGACGAATTGTTCTGGTTGTCCTTTAACATCGGAACTATTATCCAGGTTCTCTGTACTCGAGAGCAGTCTGCCTAGCGCCGGGATATTCACACGACTGGTGGCAATGGAATAGAGCGTCCGCATGGTGAAGTTACCATCGATAATTGTATCGAGTGGCAGTGGTTCATCAAGGGTCAGTAGCCAGCGAACTGGGCGGCGGTGGGCATAGTAACCTTCGGCTTCAGGAACGAAATAGTAATCACCAGTTATTTCAGCGATAGCGCGAAACGCAGTGTTCCCGTAAGGGACAATCACGATATCACCAGGCTTCATTTCGCAACGGAAGGGATAGGTTTGCGTCCAGTTACTAGGCGTCAGATTCCCTGGATTTTGCTTGATCCATTCATCATGAATCGCGTTGAACGATGAGAATCTATCCGCGCTCCAGTCTATGGTCCCACCCCACCCCAGAGCGATATACCCATTGTCGCGGGCATCTTCATACACATCGTCTTCGGTGCCAATTGTCCCTTGCCCCATTTTCCAGAAGCGTTTCTTGGATAGTTGCAGTGCCGAGGCATCTGTCTGTGCACGGGGTTGTGTTCTGGCCTGATCGGCAAGGGCACAAATTTCTCTGAAGAGCCCCGGCGTAGGCATGAGTCTGAATCCAGCAGACGAAGACTCATCTTCACCGATTTCTGGACGAAGACCCTCAACGAAGGTTTCGTAGTCATAGCTCTGGTGGAATGTGACGAAAGAGATTCTCTTTTCTGCCATCAGTTCGTTATAGCGCGCCATCAGGGCCGCACGCCCATCTTTTGAGTTCGGATAGGCATCTTTGCCATCGCAGAGCGCTACGGCTTCCCTCGCCGTGTGATAGGTCTTTCCGGTACCTGGAGGACCGTAAAAAATAAGGTTAGTCGGAGTTGGTTTAGTCTGGGCCACCAGTTCGCTTCCTTCCGTAAGGATGAACGTATATTTCCGGGTTGTGCTCTTTTTAGGCCCTTCCGTCACCGGAGGGGGAACATCCGCTAGTTCCTGAAATTTTTGACCATCAAGAGCTTGACAGATGTTCGGCCATCCCTTGTCGAGACCCATTTCAGTATTCAGAGGACCAACTACCAGGGTGACACTTGCGTCACCTCGCTCTCTGGCTGGGGTGATGTAGTTTTCAAGGACATAATCCCGAATTTCGTCGGCCTGAGAGTCATCACCGCTCAGAAAACGTCCATATTGTCCGAGCCAGCTATTCCAGTTGGACAATCGGTTAAGCGGTTGCTCTGATTCAGGCATTAGTAACCTATAGTCATTGCCGTTGTCTTTGGCATCACGGCGAATCTCTTTGATCCGCTGCCGCAATTGCGCAAATCCATCCGCCTGGTAGGCTGCATCCAGATCTGCATGAGGAGAACCAAGTGCTGCGAGATTTTTTTCTATAGTTTTGACAGCATAAATACGGGAATTGAGGCCTGCTTGCGTTTTGGCGCCTCTGCTCTTCAACCATTCCTGAAATTCAACTTCGAGCATTTCCGATGCCCTCTCATTTTCGTTAACTTACTGATAGCTATCATTGTGGATGATGGAAGGGGCAGTACTGCAACTCTTCGCTACAGATTGCCAATACTATTAATCTTCCTTGCTGATTGTCTCGCTTGCGGGGCGAAGGGTTTGACCAACCTGACATAGCAGACAGGCATCATCCTCGAATGTAATGGTCCCTCAGGAGTGCAGCCCAAGCGCTGTGTCGCTTACCGTAAACATAGCACTATGGATGCCTCGGTCAAGGTATGTTTTTCCATAATTTATTGATAAGAAACAATAATAGTTATTATGTAATGATTTGAACCTTTATGAGCCTTTTAATAAATCGTCATGTCCAAACTATGTAGCAGCTGAAGGTGGAAGTGTGGACAAATTCCTGGACCTTCAGGAGTTAATTTATGCATTCATACGAGGACCGGATTCGGGCCGTCGAACTCTATTACCGGTACGGAAAGAAAGCCTCCGTTGTCGTCATGGAGCTGGGATATCCTTCCACAAAACAGCTGGGCCGTTGGGTTCGGATTTATGAAGAGAAGGGCGATTTACCCAGGGAATTAAAACCAAGAGAACGCTATTCACGTACACAGAAAATTGCTGCTGTTGAGCATTATCTTACTCACGGTGGTTGCCTGTCGTACACTCGCCGAGCCATCGGCTACCCCAGTAACGAAATTCTAAAGCGCTGGATTGAAGAGTTTTACCCAAATGCGCGTCCCCTGGTCATTCGCTCAGGCACAAGCAAATGCTTCAGCCCGGAAGAGAGGTCTCAGGCCGTCCGGGAGCTCTGTAACCGACGTGGAACCGCGCGTAAAGTTGCACAAAGCATAGGCGTCAGCGTCCCGGTCCTGTACAAATAGAAGAAAGACCTTATCAGTGACGAGGCTTATCAATCCATGCGCAAACGAAAGGCAGCCCCTCAGGATAAAAATCAGGATACTTTACTCGGTGAAATCCAGCGTCTCAGGAAGCAGGTTCATCAGCTGGAGCTCGAACGTGACATACTGACAAAGGCGAATGAACTGATAAAAAAAGATCTGGGCATCAGCTTTCTGAAACTGAAAAACGGGGAGAAAACCCTGATAGTTGATGCCCTTAAGAAAAAGTACCCCGTTGCTGAGTTGCTAAGCGTTCTGCAACTTGCCCGCAGCTGTTATTTTTACCACAAAGCCAGCAAACGTCTGTACGATAAGTATGCGGAAATACGCGTGATCATGGCCGATATCTTTGAGGAGAATTACCGCTGTTACGGCTACCGGCGCCTTCACGCGATGCTTCGCAGTAACAACAGGGTTATTTCTGAAAAGGTTGTCCGCAGACTGATGGCAGAAGAGCAGCTCGTTGTTAAGCGCACCAGGCGACGACGATATAACTCTTACTGTGGCGAAATCGGTCCGGCACCGGAAAATTTACTCGCCCGGGATTTTAGTTCCTGCAGGCCAAATGAGAAGTGGCTGACCGATATTACGGAGTTCCAGCTTCCGGCTGGAAAAGTCTATCTGTCGCCGGTTATCGACTGCTTTGATGGCCAGGTTGTAAGCTGGTCGATAGGAACACGCCCGGACGCGACGCTGGTGAATACGATGCTCGATGACGCACTCGATACGCTCAGCGAACATGATAAACCGGTGATACACAGCGATCGTGGTGGCCATTACCGGTGGCCGGGCTGGCTCGAGCGTATCAACACCTCCGGACTTATAAGGTCCATGTCGCGCAAAGGATGCTCGTCGGATAATGCTGCGTGTGAAGGCTTCTTCGGGCGTATCAAAAACGAAATGTTCTATGGCAGAGACTGGGCGGGTATCACGCTGGAAAAATTTATCTGCTTCCTGGACAGGTACATACGCTGGTATAACGAGAAACGTATCAAGCTATCATTAGGTGCAATGAGTCCTGTGAAGTACCGGCAGCATCTTGGGATCACAACATAACAGTCCAAGAAAACATCCGCAGCCCCAAAAGTGACATTACTAAATGGTTCTAACAAAGCCTATCTAGCCAATGTTGAAATGTCGTATTTAAAGCCAAGCTGAAGTGACGTCTGTGGTCAGTCCGGCCAATACCTTCTTCAGTCTGATTCAGGGTTTGAGGACGGGCGAGGGTGCCAGGTTTTCTCGGCAATCATCATTTTCCGCACGGTCTCTTTTGAAATCCGGACACCGTATTCTGTGGTCAGAATTCGCCAGATGGCTGACGGATTCATATCCCGGCCGCGTGAGCGAATAAGCTGCAGTGCCTGATCTCTGATGGTGGTGTTTAACTGATGATTGCCTGGCTTTCCACGGCGCCGGCTGACCAGACCGGCTGGCCCCAGCTCGCGGTAGCGTTTAATCAGGCGGGAGCACTGACGACGGGTGAGATCCATGGACTCTGCCACTTCTGCCAGCGTAATTTCCCGCGCCATATAGGCTTCAATCAAATCCAGGCGTAGCGCTTCGTGAAGTGTCAGGAGCACTGGTTTGTTGTCGTCCATTTTTCTCTCATCTGTCGGCCATATCAGATCCGCAGGTGAGGGAAGGGCTCATCGCTTCAGGCTGGGGATAAAATCCTGCGGACTGGCCAGCACCGGGTTGATCGCCCTGAGCTCTTCCAGTGCACGCTCCTGAGCGCACCTGCGGGGCATTTTTGTACTGCGCATTCGCTTTCCTTCAGCCTCCAGCTCTTCCTGTTTCTGCTGTGCCAGCCTCAGAACGGCACCCAGTCGTTTGTTATCAACAACCGCCCCCAGATCAACGCAGGTCAGTTTATCGAAAATCTGGCACTGTTGCAAAGTTAGCGATGAGGCAGCCTTTTGTCTTATTCAAAGGCCTTACATTTCAAAAACTCTGCTTACCAGGCGCATTTCGCCCAGGGGATCACCATAATAAAATGCTGAGGCCTGGCC
>SKEU01000947.1_pt2 | contig 11481 bp, 8 predicted proteins | sample 4819571 | NCBI WGS metagenome assembly SKEU01 (sample SAMN11008801, study PRJNA524170) | human gut metagenome | biome: Human fecal sample; material: Feces; isolation source: fecal sample from pouch patient p8, p16 | host: Homo sapiens | place: Israel: Tel-Aviv | collected 2015-06-23
CTTCTCCGATTCCGGAAAGGAAAAGGTGAAGACTAACAAGGACCTGGTGATCCCGAAGAAGGACGACCATGGGAACACTCTTGTTGGAGTGGGAGACAGCGCATTCAAAAATCAGGGCCTCACCTCCGTCACATTCCCCGAAGGAATGAGGGTGAGCTATGACGATACAGTCACCAACAAGATAACCCGAAGGGGCAATTTCGTCATCGCCGGCAGCGCCTTCGCCAACAACCAGCTGACCCAGGTGTATCTGCCTGACGGTGTGATAGCAGTTCTGAGCAATGCGTTTCAGAACAACAAGATAACCACGGTCACATTGCCTCAGAGCATCTGGTGGATTGAGACGATGTCTTTCGCAGGGAACCAGATAACTAAGGTGAATTTCCCGGAAACCTGCGACTTCCAGATGGAGATCCACGGAATGGCGTTCATGAAAAACCAGATAAAGTCTGTGCGCCTGCCGGACTTTACAGAGGTCGTAAACAAAGACGCGTTTTCCTTTAACCCGGGTATGGAGACAGTGCCTGATAATGCTCCGGCAAAAGAAGCAAAAAAGGGTGGAGTAGTGTATATGTACACCGATAACCCTGAGCTTCAGTACAAGCAGAGGATACATCACATTGGCAGAACTACGGAATCCCAGAAATCCTGGCACCAGAAACTGGTGATCAACAGCACTCCAGGGGAAAACAGAGATCAGGAGGCCTGGGGGCCTGCGGATTTCACCTATGACGGAACCACTGTCACAGGCCTGTCGGAAAGCGGTAAAGAAAAGAGAAAGACCAATAAAAACCTCATCATCCCGAACAGGAACGACAAGGGTGACCTGATCCAGGCCATAGGATCCAGCACAGATGCTCACGGGCTTTTTGCCACTGAGACAGAACAGTTCGATTCTGTGACACTGCCTTACGACCTGAGAAAAGTGGGAGATAAGGCCTTCTTCAGCAGTGGCATCAAGAGCGTAGTATTCCCGCCTGTGCTTGAGGAAATAGGCGTTGCGGCATTCTCAGGCAACCACCTCACGTCGGTGGATCTGCCGGACACTGTCACAAAACTGGGCGGCGGAGCATTTTCCACGAACCCTGACCTTGAGAAGATCACCCTTTCCAAGAACCTGACGGAGATTCCTGACGGGGCCTTCGGATGTAGTGACAGCAAGAACTACATGAAAAACCTCACGGAGATCCAGATCCCTGATGGCGTCACTTCCATCGGCAGAAACGCATTCGCAGGCAACAACTTCCACAGGATCGACATACCATCGTCGGTAAAGTCCATCGGAAGCTACGCGTTCTCCACCAAGAACTACCTGACGGATCCTTGTGAGGTCACTCTGCCGGAAGGGCTGGAGACCATAGGAAACAGAGCCTTCAGAAACAAACAGATAACCTCGGTGGTGCTGCCTTCCACCGTGAAGGGACTGCCGGCAAAGACCTTTGAGAAGGAGCAGTCTCCTGGAAATCAGCCGGAGACTCCTCTTGTTACCAAGGTGCTTGTTTCTCAGGCATCTCAGTACAACGACAGCAAAAACTTCCCGGCTTCGGACTACCACAAGCTGTATCTTACAGATGCGGGAGTCTGGACCGCAGACGACTTCACCTATGGATCATTCACACAGGATCTGTATCCGGCCACGGATACAAGTGATAAGCTCACCATCGACGTGTGGGGCGTCACGGGACTCAGCGAGTTAGGTCAGGCCAAGCTGGTACAGAACAAAAATCTGGTGCTCCCTGCAAAGGATCCATCCGGAAAGACTGTGAATGGCGTAGCCGCCAGAGCCTTCAGCAAGAAGGGGATAAAGTCCGTTAAATTCCCGGAAAACGTGAAGGCACCGTACTCCGGAAACTGGAACAAGAACATCTCTGAAAGGGGCGATTACGTCATAGGAAGTTCGGCCTTCACAGGCAACGACATAAGCTTCCTCGACCTTCCTGAGGGCGTGATCTATGTGGGAGGAAATGCCTTTAAGGACAACGGCAGTCTGTCCAATGTGAAGTTCCCTTCCACCACGATGGTGATCGGCAATGGGGCTTTCGCAAAGTGTGCTCTGGAGACGGTGGCCTTCCCGTCAGAGACGGACTTTTCGCTTCAGATCGACAACATGTCCTTTGCCATGAACAAGCTCAAGGCCGTACGTATCCCGGACAACACTGAGAAGCTGACCAAGTGGGCGTTCTTCCAGAATACGGGAAAAGAGCCTGTTTCAGATTCCGCCACCGCCAACGAGAAGAAGGGTGGAGTCGTTCACCTCTACGTTTCCACAGAGGACAAACTTGGCTCAAAGGTAGACACGGTAAATAACGGAAATTCCAACGTCCAGAAGATCATAGTGGGAGATATGCCGAACACAGATCTTCCGTGGAACGTAACAGATTTCACCTACAACACTGAAGGCACGGCTATTACAGGCCTTTCCGATACGGGTAAGGAGAAAATCAAGAACAAGCCTGCCATGGTGCTCCCGGACAAGGGGCCTTCAGGAAAACTGATCACAGAGATTGGTGCCGGTGCGAACGGAGAGGGCCTCTTTGGTGTAAATGATGGGAAGACGCTGTATGAGCCGGAGTCGGTGGAGCTGCCGTCAGGGCTCACGACTATAGGGAATTTCGCGTTCTCGGGATCGAAGTTCAAGAGCATCGCGTTTCCGGAGACGCTGACGACCATCGGAATGTCCGCTTTCTCCAACTCAGCTCTGGAGAGCGTGACCCTTCCGGACTCGGTGACAACTCTTGGAGTAGGGGCATTTACCAAGTCAACTGATCTAAAGTCAGTTCGCATTTCTTCGGGGCTGAAAACAATTTCTGCCAGCGCCTTTGCAATGACTGCGATCGAAGACCTTACGGTGCCGGAAGGAGTTACAAAGATCGATAGAATGGCATTCTCAGGAGCACACGTGAAGAGGGTGAAGCTTCCGTCGACGCTGACGACCATCGGTTCCAATGCATTCATGAACCACCAGATCGCCAGCCTGACGATACCGGAAAATGTGACAAAGATCGACAGCTCCGCATTTACCATAACCCAGGAGGGACTGGATCATACACTCACAAGCCTGACATTGAACGGAAAGCTGGAATCCATCGGCTCAAGTGCATTTAAGAACAGCAGCCTGGAGAGCGTTGAGATCCCTTCAACGCTGAAGACACTGAACAAAAATGCATTTGCGGGGAATACTGTTGCCGGAAAGACGCAGAAGGTACTGCTCAAGACGGCGGACAAGTCCGTGATAGAGAACGCGCCTAAGACCTTCGTGGCCAATGGTACCGGCCACCAGGTTGTTTACGACAAGCTTGCTGCCACAGGCTGGAACGAGTCGGATTTCACCTACGACGGGGCTGTGATCACCGGATTCAGCCAGACTGGTGCAAAGAAATCCGAGACTAACAAGAACCTCGTTCTCCCGGACAAGGCGCCGGACGGCACGGTGATCACCGGGATCGGTGCGAAGGCATTCAACGTCCCTGAGGATAAAGTCCAGCAGAACAAATTCGATGTTGACTCTCCTTACGGGCTTTCCACGGTGGTACTGCCCGAAAGCCTTGAGACCATAGGAGATCAGGCCTTCGAGTACAACAACTTCAAGACACTGGATCTCCCTGATACGCTGAAGACCATAGGCATCAGCGCTTTCCACGGCAACAAGCTGGAGAGCCTGAGTCTGCCGGACTCTGTGGACTCCATAGGAAAAGGATCTTTTTCCATGAACAGCATCACATCCCTGAAGCTCCCGGCAAATAACCCGAACTTCACGAATATCCCTCAGGGGGCCTTTTCCATGAACATCAGGCTTGCCCACATCGACCTGCCTGACACCGTGGTGACCATCGACGACATGGCCTTCGCCGGGGCACGCCTGGAGGAACTGACCATACCGGCCTCCGTGAAGACTATCGGCTGGAAGGCTTTCCACCTCCACAGAATCACAGAGCTGACCATACCGGGAACAGTGGAGAACATTGGCGAGTCTGCCTTCGAGGGCACATACAAAGGTCAGACACTGAAGAAGCTCACCATAGAGGAAGGCGTTAAGCACATTGGCGCCAGGGCCTTCAAGGAAGGTCTGCTCACCGATGTGGATCTGCCCCACAGCGTTCAGGACATCGGAGAGTATGCGTTCCTGAACAACACCGGGGCTGGGGCCGACCACACTGTAACGCTTCACTCCACAGAGCCGAAGCAGATGGCATTTAACGATACGGCCACCAGCGACTATAAGGTGGCTTACAAGGGCGAGAACGTGATGATCGAGGGTATGAACGGATCATGGACTAAGGGCAGCAAGGGCGGCCTGAAGTTCAGGTCAAGTGCAGACTACCACTGGTTATTCACCGGCAGATGCTTCGTGACAGGAATTACTGATCCAGGATACAGTCATGAGCTTACAGAAGGAAAGGATATGATTACATCAAGTGGCAGCATCCGCGTGGAGCTGACCGATTCCTATCTGAATTCTCTCGAGCCGGGCACCTACCAGATGAACATCGAGTCCACTGTAGGCACGGCCACCACGAAGTTCACCATCGGCGAAAACGGAAGCATTGACACTGGAACACCAGGCAGCAGCTCCGATGACTCCGCCGGCAGTGGAAGCACCAAGGTTGTAAAGACTTCAGTTAAGTCAGTGGTCAATACCGGCGCTGTAAGGACAGGAGATGACATATCTGTGATTCTGCCAGCAGCTGCACTGGCCGCAGCAGTGGCTGCACTGGTAATTCTGCTGGCCTGGAAAAACGGGCAGAGAAACAGGAAGAAGACTGAGAAATAAGATACATCAGAGTTAAGAATCCAAGTGGATCAAGACCGTTAACAGTTCTTTTGGAAAAAAGCGAGGCATCCCAAGCCAGTATACTGACTTGGAATGCCTCGTGTTTTATAGTGCGTTGATTGAATGACTGCTTCTACAGGGAGCTGTAATCCACAGGCTGCAGATCCTGAAAATTTATTTCATAGCCGTGGCCGGGCTCGGGTATCCATCCCCAGGTGTTCTCTTTATCGGCCGGGAAGAAAAGGGTCATCAGGGAAGAAATCACCCCTCCGTGGCACACCAGAATGGTATCCTTACCGGGATCTTTTTTCATAATATCCTTGAGAATCCCTGCGCCTTTTTTGATGCGGGCAGTAAATGTTTCCGTGCTGTCTCCCTCCGGGAAGTCAAAATCCGGCGTTTCTCCGTTGAACCAGCGCCTTGAAGGCTCGTGCTTCATCAGATCATCCAGAGAAGCCATTTCAAACACTCCCATGTTAATCTCCCGCAGCTCAGGAATTGTGCCGTGAGGCAGATCCCCGAAAATCAACTGGAAGGTCTGCTCTGTGCGAAGCATTCCTGTTGTGTAAAGGCAGGCGTTGTCCGGTGAAGGATAGATTCCCTTGCTTTCCAGCTGACGGATTTCACCGGCTCCTTCCGGCGTCAGTGCCAGATCGGTGCTTCCGTAAAAAACCTTCTTTGAAGTTCCTTCGGTATGGCCGTGGCGAATGAGAAACAGATTGTTAGTTGTGAATTGTGACATGATAATACCTTGCTGTTGTTATTTTGATTCCAGTTTTTATGGAATTATATGGAAAAAAGTTATTTCTTATGCGTACTATCCGGTGATTCTATCAGCGGTTTGAAAAAGAATCAAGAGAGTGGTGCTCAGTTGCATAGAACGAACAACTGAAAATTAACTGGAACCCGTAAACATTCCGACAATCAGTCACCCGTTTTTGCCATAAAGGTTGACAACAGAAAGGCCAGCTGGTAGCCTGTTTTGCAGTAACTAATGACGAAACTCCTCAAATAAGGCAGCAAAAAGGCTATATGCTATATAGAATAGAAAGGTAACTAAAATGGAAGAACCAAAGACATCAGTAAAACCACGTGTTTCAAAAGCTGTGACTTTAACTGAATCAGGTCTCATGATAGCCATAATGGCAATCTGCTCCTGGATTTCAATCCCATTGCCGGGAACTGGCGTTCCAATCAACCTGGCCACCTTCGCAGTAATACTGACCGGACTTCTCCTGGGCAGCAGGAGAGGAGCCGCCGCAACAGGGGTGTTCGTCCTGCTGGGTGCCGTCGGAATTCCGGTGTTCGCCGGTTTTACAGGAGGAATGGGAATCCTGGCCGGACCTACTGGCGGCTATCTTGTGGGATATGTATTCCTGGCAATGGCTGCCGGCCTGGCATCGCCGGCAGGACAGAAGCGGAGTGTTGTAAGGTATTTAGTCTGTGCTGCAGCAGGAGAGATACTGCTGTATGTTCTGGGGACATTGTGGTTCATCCATCTCACATCCATGGGCATTGGACCGGCCCTGGCAGCCTGCGTCATTCCTTTTATCCCTGGAGACATAGCAAAGATGATACTGGCCTGGATAGTTGCCCGCCGCCTTGTAAAAGTGATGGAACACTGAGAAAAAATTAATTCACGGCGGCGGAGCTGCAGACCACTGTTCTCCAGCCTGCCTGGCTATTGTGACACATTCTCTTCATATTCATCACATTGCACTTTTGTTCTGATACATTATCACCCCATATTCTTTATTCTAATGACCATTTGCTTTTATGTGAAAACATTACTCTTTTGCATAAAGCTGCAACATGGCGTGAAACGTACATCCTGACAAGGGGGGTCCGGCACGACTCTGAACCGGAAACTCGCCAGGATGTAATAAAGAATATGAAAGAATATGGAGGTGTAATCATGAACTCTTTTTTATCAAAATTCATATCAAAATACCGAGGTAAGATCGCCACCGGCGTGATGATCCTCATGCTGTGCCTGTCAATGATTGCAACTGATACTGCTGCTTCTTCAGCCAGCTCTACATCGGGAGAGGATGAGGGAGTAAAGATAGAGGAACTGCACCATACAGCTACATCATCCGCAAGCTCATCTGAGATTATCTCTGCCGCCAGCAGCTCCCGGGAAAAAGCTGCTGGTTCTGGCGGCAGGGCCGGGAAATGGTGACCCGGGCAGCGGCGGCGGATCGAAGCTCTATATAAAAACAGCGGCATATATAGTAGCAGCACAGGTTCAAACGGTATTTTCGCCAGCAGATATCCAGGTTGATACCTCCGCCGATCAAAAAAACATTGATTTTGTACAGCGAGATTTTAATTTTCTCATTTCTGATCCCGCGCAAGACAACAAAAAAGCCTGTAAACCCTTGAGTTTACAGGCTTTTTCAACTGGTGCGCCCGATTGGGAAGCAAAATCGCTGTAATACAGTGAAATCAACAGATGTAGCGATTCCACCAAAACGGCTAAAATGCGGAACGATGCATACCGAGGAATACAGATCCTTTCAAGTGTCGGAACGAGGAACGCTATTGTCGTCAAAAGCAGGCACTAAAGCATGCAGAGGATGGAACAGTATTACTCAGAGTGTGCAATATCATATCTACATCAATTGCTGACTGCATCATATAATGCTTTGTATAACGACTGTATGACTGGGTTATCTGCACATGACCTCCGGTAAGCCAGAACTATTTCGTGAGAGTCGTCAAGCACGAGATGCCTGAATTGCTTCATGAATATAGGTTGACTCCATTTATCCATGATGGCTGCACCATTTCCGTTCTCGACCATAGAGATCATGGTTGCCTGATTGGAAACAGAGTGCGGCGTCGGGACTGAGTCATATTCTGCAAACAATTCATCCAGTTCGAACTGCACTGTATCGGGAGCTTCATCTTCAGGGTAGAAGAGGTTCACGTCCTTGAGAGCTTCAAGAGATTCTACCGGTCCGTGTTTTTCTTCGAGCTTTTCAGAATAAAGAATCACTTTTGGTAATTTGCATAGCTGCAGAGTGTCAACTTTTACAGGATCCAGTGCCTGATTTCGTATAGTAAGAATAAGGTCAAACTGATTTTCGTACAATAAGAATGGCAGCCGCCCTATGGAGAAGCATGCGACATCAATATTAAGATACGGGAATTCCTCCTGAAGGGTATCCAGCATGACAGGAAGGAAGCTGGATGTACTCCATCCGGCAGCATATCCGAACCGGAGATTCATATCCTTCTTGATCTTGAGTCTCCTTGCTTCGACCTTGGCTTCCTGAAATGTCTGCCGGCATTGCAGAAAGGCTGATTGAAATATCCTTCCTGCCTCTGTTAATTCCAGAGGTCTGTATGGCTTTCGTATGAAGAGCTGGCAATCCAGCTCTTTTTCTAATGAGCTGATTGTCCTGCTTATTCCGGGCTGCGTCATGAAAAGTGCGTCAGCTGCCTTGGAAAAGCTCTTTCTATCTGCTGCTTCAAGAAAGCAAGTGATCTGATTGCCGTTCATTGCCGGCTCCTTTCTGATTCGTATACCAGCAGTATAACATAAATGGTATATATAGTGAATGCATTGTTATTTGTTGGTATCAAGGGAATTTGGATATATTGAACATAGCAAAATAAGCATAACCTTTATTGAAGATATTACGGAGGGTAATCCCATGGCGTTTGAATTCAAATTGATGAGAAGTCTTATCTATGTAGGCCTTGCGAAGGAAGAATACAGGCCAAAGCTGATGCATTGGCTGTACAAGCATCATGTTCCGGAAAGCATCAGCAAGTTTTCACCATACTGCATGAAATATGCTTTCTATCAGGCTTATCCTACGCCACCGGAAGGTGAGAGGTTCGGAGCAAGGACGATGCAGCTTACAGAGCATTACTGGATCGTAGATGAGCATACACCGGAGATGGCAAACAATATCTTCAACGAGTATATGCCTATGGATGTGCTCAGATGGCAGGGCTGCATTCCTGATGTTGACTTGGATGATCCGAATGAGAACCTTGAGTCGGGTGATGCCGGAAGAGCAGCAGGAGGCGGAGAGTTCCCTCCGTTCATCTTCTCATTCATCCCAATCAACTGGGAAGAGGACTTCAAGGGAGCGGGAAGGACTACAGAGGATGATCCGAACTACCGCTGGCAGTTCCTCATCCAGTATCCGGAAGGCGTATCAAAAGAAGAAGGCGAGAAGTGGTTCTATGACGAAGTCGTTCAGTTTTTCGCCAATAATGAGTATGTAAACAGGTTTGTCAGCAGCAAGGTTGCAATTAACTATGGCGCTCCGACAGCACAGTTCGACAGAGTCTGCGAGCTTTGGTTCGAGGGCGAGGAGGAATGGTACAAAGCCTGTGTAGAAATGTCCGATGCTATTAAGAAGCCTGAATGGGCTCAGCAGGACAAGTTCCCTTACCTCAAGCCTCAGCACAACATCGCTTCGATTTTCTGCGGCGACGTAGTAACACTCGACGGATATTCACAGTACCACGGCTATATCACGATGAGATAAGAAACGGAGAAATAATATGAAGTTCTACGCCAAAAGCCCAGGCAATGAGGGCTACATAAAGAACATGGAAGTAGTCAGTTTTCACGATGCTGACAATCATTATCTCTTCCAGTCCCAGCTATACAAGACACCGGAAGGCAAGTACTACCTGTATGGGGGCTGCTTCTTCGGATATGGGGTCGAGATAATCGATGTAACAGATCCTGAGAATCCAAGGCATGTCCAGTATATGCCTGTAATGGATCCTGAAAAGTATCCGTATATGTCCACTCCTAAGGTCCAGATTTGCGACGACCTGATGATAGTGGCAAACGGCAACTGCCTCCCGTTCCTGCATGGACCGGCTCCGGAGAAATACACACCTGCTCCTGGCGGAGTGCATATTTTCTCACTCAAGGAAGATCCTGAGCATCCTAAGAAGCTGTCCTTCTGGTCAACAGGTGATGAAGGTAATCCGGCAGGCGGCGTACACAGATTTACATATAACGGAGGAAAGTATCTGCATCTCTCGGCTACAGCTCCTGGATTTATCGGATACATTTACAGGATCGTAGACATCTCTGATCCTGAGCATCCTGTAGAGGCAGGACGCTGGTGGAATCCGGGGCAGTTCCTCGGCAATCAGACCAAAGCGACACAGAAGAAGGAAATAAATGGGTGGAATGGATATGACGCATATCCGGGATACGTGCACTTCCCGTTTGCAGATACAGATGCAGGTCTTGCATATCTCAGCTGTGTCGGAGCGGGGTTCAAGGTCCTTGACATTTCTGATCCGCAGGTACCGCAGGTGCTCGGGGAAGTCGGAATGACACCTCCATTCGCAACCAAGTTTGGTGGAGCGCTGTGTCACACATTCATGCCGATCCACGGAACTAAGTATGCTGTCGGCATGCAGGAGGGTGAGCGCTATTGGCTGTATGGAAAAGACCTCCACGAGAAATTTGGAGCTCATTCCTACTGCGGCATAGAGATGTTCGATGTGTCGGATCCGGAAGATCCCGTGATGATAAGTATATTCCCTTATCCTGAAGTGCCTGAAGACTTTCCTTATGAGAACTTCAACTACTGTGGAATGGACTATCCGGGAACCATGGGGCCGCATAATCTGCACGAACCGATGACTCATAAGACGTGGATCGAGGATAGGTCTGACAGAGTATATGACTGCTACTTCCACGCAGGCTTGAGAGTCTACGATGTCAGCGATCCATATGTACCGAAGGAGATTGCGTACTTTATCCCTCCGAATCCGGAAAAACCTCTGTGGGATCTTAAGCTTGAGAACAAGATGCTGGGAACTGCAGAAGATGTGATAGTTGATGACAGGGGGTATATCTATCTGAATACAATGCATGACGGAGTATATATCCTGAAGTGTCTTGTATAAATAACCTACGAAAAAGATAAGGTATTGAAGAAAAGGAGTGCAAGAAATGCCAACTAAGAAAATGCTGATCATCCAAAACCTTATATTCAATCTCCCGTTTGCACTTGTTATGACACTTGTTGGTGCTTTCGCCGGTGGCGCCGGCGTAAATCCGGGAACCATCATTCAGTATTTTATAGGGCTTGTCGTAGTTGAAATCCTTGGATTCGTGATCCCTGCAGCTAAGATTGCAGGCGGAATCGGCGCCAAAGCTTTCCCTGGCAAGAATCCTATGCAGATGCCTCAGTTCATGCTTCCTGCTGCGGTCCTGACAGTGATTTTCACAATACCGATGACGATGATCATGACAGCAGTAGGACTCGCAATGGCACCAAACGGACCGGGCCTCTCGATATTCATGCCCGCATTCCTGGGAGCACTTCCATGGATGCTGCTTGCTGCATATATATGCGTTCTGATTTTCCTGCCGCTGTCACTCAAGGCTTCAGGCATGGACAAACTTGGAGCACCTCCACAGAATTAATCTCAGGCATTAACAGCTGATTATCAGATAAAAACAATTCAGTGATTATGTTGTAAGAGAATGAAAGGAGTAACACGATGAAGATTCTCGGTATTTCGGCAGGAAGAAGAAACGGAACTAATGATTCCATGTGCAGAACAGCACTCAAAGCAGCAAAGGAACTCGGTGCAGAAGTAGAATTTATCAATCTGCATGACCTCGAACTCAGAAACTGCACAGGCTGTCTGGCGTGCGTAACATCACTGTTCAGCGGCAATGGCAATATCTGCTCAATCAAGGATGATTA
>SKEU01001483.1_pt1 | contig 11478 bp, 8 predicted proteins | sample 4819571 | NCBI WGS metagenome assembly SKEU01 (sample SAMN11008801, study PRJNA524170) | human gut metagenome | biome: Human fecal sample; material: Feces; isolation source: fecal sample from pouch patient p8, p16 | host: Homo sapiens | place: Israel: Tel-Aviv | collected 2015-06-23
CTTCACCACTGGTTCTTCTCGACCGATCTGTCGAGCTACCTGCGCGGCGGTCGCATTTCGGCCGCGAGCGCGATCATCGGCACGGCGCTCAAGATTTGCCCGCTTATGACGGTCGATTGCGAAGGTAAACTGTCGCCACGTGAGAAGATCCGCACTAAGAAGCGCGCGATATCCGAGATGGCTAAGACCATGATGGTACACGTGCAGGACGGTGCGGATTATTCGGGTAAGTGCATTATGTCCCATTCGGCGTGCCGCGAGGATGCCGAAGCCGTTGCGGCGCTGATTGAGGAACAGGTCCCGCAACTCAAAGGTAAGATCGAGATCAATAATATCGGTGCTCTGATCGGTTCGCACACCGGACCTGGTACGGTGGCGCTCTTCTTTATGGGCGACAAGCGCGTGGATTAATTTGCCCCATCACGTCGCTGCATGATTGCTCAAGCGAAAACGGCCCGCTTCACGTTTGTGGGGCGGGCCAAGATGTTTTGCTAGCGTTTCTTTCCGCGGAAGAAGAAACCGTGCAGCGAGGGCTTGAGTCCGCGGTTGGCGCGACGCTCCTCGATATGATCGTGGATCGAAGCGACGCGTTCGATGACTTCGTCGGGAATCGGCACGTCGGGATTCATGTTCTCGACCTGGCTGACCTCGGCGGCGGCGACCTGGTCGATAATGGGCACATCGTCGCGCGAGATGACAGGCGTGGCGTCTTCCTTCATCTTACGGTAGCGCTGCATCATGTCGGTCTGCAGCTGCTGGGCCGAAGGCGGCGTCCAAATGATGGCGTTGGCACCGGCGGCGATGGTCTCGCGGATGCTCTCGGGCGTCTTGCCGCCCGGTGCGATGAGCGGCAGGTTGGGATAGTGCTCGCGCAGTTCACGCAGGACCTGCGGCGTGTTCTTGCCGGCCGCGATGTTGAGGATCTTGGCCCCGGCGCGCACTTTGGCATGCGCATCATCGTCGCAACGTACGACCGTGGCGATGACGGGGATGTCGGCGATGTTGGTGATGTGCTCGACCATCTCGGCAGTGGCGGGGGAGTTGACCACGCAGCCCGCCGCGCCCTGCATCTCGGAGACGGCCGCCATCTGCACGGAGCGCTTACCGGTGGTGGTGCCGCCGCCAACGCCCACAAAGACTGGGCACTCGGCGACGGTCAACAGTGCCTGCGTAATGGCCGGCTGCGGCGTGAAGGGGTAGACGGCAAACACGGCGTCGGCATTGGAGTTGCGGATGACCGCCACGTCGGTGGTGTAGATGAGCGACTTGATGCGGCGGCCAAAGAGCGTAAAGCCGCTGGCCTCCTCGATCTCATCGGGCATGCGGAGGGCCGCTTTGCGCAGACGTCCGTCGATGGGCAGCGGCTCCATGGGCAAAAGGCCGTTGGGAGTTACGGCCACCTGGGGCTCGGTAAATTCGTCTGCAAGCTCTACCTCGGAGAAGTCGACCGATGCGACGATGTCCTCGTGAACCTCGGCGGGAACATCGATGGGGTCTTGGGCGTTCGTCGCGGCAGGCGTATCGAAGGAGCTGGTGGCGACAAAGGCGTCGACGCGCTCGTTCAGATCGTTAAGAGTATCCATGGTGGTCCGTTTCTATGTTGTGCGGCCGGCAGTACACAACCGGCGCTACGTTGCTAAACCGTTTGATGAGTTGATTTTTCCCCGCTGCGCTATCCGTTAGACCGAACGCCCGTCGAACGTGAAGGAGCTGTGGTGGCGGGTTTTGAGGTGCTATCTTAAATGTCCCGTTTAAAAGAGAGGTGGCGCGGTATGGAAATCTCGACATTATTGGGCTCGATTGGCCTATGCGTGGGCGCAATCGTAGCCGCCGCGGTCATCTACTTTGTGGTCACGGCCATTAAGGGCAAAAGGGCCGAACGCAAGGAGCGCGCGATGCTTCAACAGCATCGCGACCAGCAGGGCAAACGCGCACGGAGATAGCTTGTTGAGTTTTTGATCCGTGCGCTAGCTGCGTTTTCGGATTAGGGCAATGTAGAAGCCCTCAAAATCGCGGCTAGGCGGAATGGTCAGCGTGCCGGGCATACCGTTGGCGACGGCCGAGACATGACCGGCAGCGATGGCCTCGGTGAGGGCGTTGCTCTCGACGCGTGGCTCTTCGCCAGCTTCCTGGGCACGGTGCGCTTCGCTTTCGCTCGGCGTGCCGTCGAGGGGGATAAGCTCGCAGTCCATGTGCTTGTCGAGGGCCTCTTGCAGGGCGTCCTCGTTTTCCTGCGGCAAGATCGAACAAGTGGAATAGACGAGCGTGCCGCCCGGTTTGAGGGCACCCATGGCGCGGTCCAGAAGCGCGCGCTGCGAGCGGGCGCACTTGCAAAGCAGCTGCTCGGTGAGCCCGCGCAGACTTTTCTCGTTGCCGCTGATGACGGTGCCCGTGCCGGTGCAGGGAGCGTCGAGCAGGATGCGATCAAAGCGGAAGAACTCGTCGAGCTCGCGTGCGTCGATGCGCATGACGGGCACGTTTTTGGCACCCTGGCGATGGAGGTTCGACTCGAGCTTTTCGGCGCGGGGAATGCTCATCTCACAGGCGGTGAGGTGCGCCTGTCCCTGGGTGAGGGCGGCGATCTGCGTCGTCTTGCCGCCGGGGGCTGCGCACATGTCCAGGATGTCCTCGCCTGCCTGGGCGCCCAGGACCAACGGCGGCATCATGGATGACAGGCTCTGCAGGTAGATCTTGCCGTCGCGGTAGATGTCGAGATCCCACAGATCGGAAACCTGGGCCTCGGGCAGGATAAAGGCGTCTGGGTACCAGGCGACGGGGTTGTGGGCGATGCCGGCGGCACCGAGCGCCGCAGCGATGTCCTCGGCGGTCGCCTTGAGCGTGTTGGCGCGCAGCGTGACCGGGCGTGTGGCCGCGGCGCCGAAGCCCTCGATCATGAGCTTGGCATCGGCGGGCGCATAGGCGCCGGCGACCGTGTCGACCATAAAGCGCGGCAGGTCGGCGGCGCAGGGAAGGGCGGCAAGCTGGTCGGAAAGCTCGGTAGCAGCAAACTGCCTGAGCTTGAGCTCGGCCTTGACCTGCTTTTTCTGCTTACGACGACGCGGCTTGGACATCCGTCTTTCCTTCCCATTCCATTACATGTCGAGTGTTGTTTTAGTACTGGCTCTCGTGCTTGCTGAAGAAGTCGAAGCGCGGGGGCAGCGGCTTTACGCGGTGCTCGCCGGGCTTCTCGCCCAGGCTCTCCACAAACTCGTCCGTGGAGGCAAAGATGTTATTCCAGCTAAAGAAGGCGACCGGATCGACGTCGAAGTACTCGCAGATGAGCTCGCAGCCGGCCGGGACGATGCCGTGCATAAGCACGGTCGCCACGCGCAGTTCGGTAAAGGCGTCGACGAGGGCCTGCGTCATTGCGGCGTTTGCCGGCTCGCCCTCGAGCTTGTTGGCGGCCTTGGAGGCATCGCTCCAGCGCTTGTTGGCGGCACGCAGGTAGTCGTCGCACACGGCGAGTGCGCGGTGCGTCTCGAACTTGTACATGGCCTGCTCAAAGGCGAGGGCTGCCTGCTCGGCGGCTTCGACCACGGTGGTGGAGGCAGCACCGGCGGGGATGCAGCCGTTGCGGTAGGGGCTCTCGTCGCCCTCCTTGACGGCGACGCCGTAGAAGCAGCTGCGGGCCAGACGGTTGAACACGCCGGTCAGCAGCGCGCTCTCCTTAAGGGCAGGATCGATGACGCGCTTGTCGTCGCAGGCGCGCACCTCGTTGCCGTCCTTGTCCTTGCCGGTCACGCGCGTGTCATATGCCTTGGGGCTAAAGCTTACCGGCTTCTCGGACAGGCCGAGCGACAGCCAATGCGCGCGCATCTGCTCGCAGGTGTAGTGGTTGAGCAGGTCGTCTGCCGGCGGGGGAGGCGTCTGCGAGGACGAGCTGGCTTTTTTGCCCATGTAGAGCAGGTGATAGCAGGCGCTGACGGTGCTCTGCGTGAGGTTCCAGCCCAGGGCCTCCCACATGGCGGTCTGCGCGATGCAGTAGAAGTAGATGTTGTCCTGACCGATAAACTGGTAAATCTGAGCGTCGTCAGAGCACCACCAGTCGCGCCAGTCGAGCGAGCTGTGCTGGTAGGTGGGCGCGGGGACCTGCGTGGAGTCGGCAGCGGGCTCGCCCATGAGGACGGCATCCTGGGCGGCGACGCCCTCGGTCACGCCGGCGGCCTTGGCATCGCGCGCGAGCACGGTACGCGTATAGCTGATGGGCGCCCACAGGCTCTCGGGCCAGCACCAGCAGGTGACGTCGGAGACGCCATCGACCTCGGGCACCGGAACGCCCCAGTCGATGTTGCCGGTGATGCGGAAGGGCACGAGCGCCTTGCCGCTGCGGAAGCGCACGCCGCCGTTGGCGAGCACCGCGTGGGCATCGTCGCGCTCCTTCCAGCTGGGGAAGGTGACGGTAAAGCTGCTCTTGTTGCCCTCGGGCTCCAGCACGGTGTGCTCAGGAAGCTGATCCTCGACGGCATCGAAGGCCTCGCGGAACTTGTTCTGGATGTAGAGCTGGGCCGGCAGCAGCCACTCCTCCATGGTCTTGGAGACCACGGAGCGAACCTGCGGGTTCTGGGCGAGCTTGGCGGTATAGGTCTTCATAAAGTCGAGGTAGGCCGGCAGGTCGAAGTAGAGGTTGTCGACCGGGCGCAGCTCGGGCACCTCGCCGGTGAGCTGGCTCTTGGGCGCGATGAGCTCCTCGGGCTCAAACTGGTGACCCAGGTCGCACTCGTCGGCATAGGCCTTCTCGGACTTGCAGCCCTGGATGGGGCAGCGGCCGATTACCTGACGGCCGTTGAGGAACGTGCCGGCCTTGGCATCGTAGAACTGCAGCGTGGAGCGCTTGGAGATGGTGCCCTGCTCGTGCAGGCGCTTGATAATCTCGGCGGTCACCTCGTTGTGAATCTGCGCGGCCGGCTCAAGGCCCGAGCCGCCGTAGATATCGCAGCTGATGTTGTAGTTGTTGAGGGTCGCGGCCTGGCGGGAGTGATTGGACTCGACATACTCGGCGATGGACTTGTCGTAGCCCTCGTTCTCCTTGAGCTTGCGGTAACTCTCCATGATGGGCGAGCCATAGCAGTCGGTGCCCGAGGTGAAGATGACGTTCTCGCGGCCCAGACGGTCGCGCAGGAAACGGGCGAAGAAGTCGGCCGGGACAAAGACGCCGCCGACGTGGCCAAAGTGAAGGCCCTTGTTGCCATAGGGCTCGCCGGCGGTAACGATGGCGCGGCGAGGCCAGCTGGGACGGTCGTTCATGGAGTATTTGGATGCCATGGGACTCCTTCGCATATGGTAAGAGCGCGGCCGGGCGCAAGGTCTGGCGACGCGGTGGTCAATTCGTGCATATCGTTCGACATTATCGCACATGCGGACGGGTACGTGGCAGGGGCGCTATCCTAAGATGTTATGAATGAGATTTCCAACATACATGCGTTTGAAGACGAGGATTTTCTGCACGCCTGCTTTGTGTGGGGGATGGCCGTGCTCGGCGCATTTGCTGTGTGCTTGGTGCCGGTGTTTATGCTGATGGGCGGGCCTGCGGACTTGGATGTGGCTGACGCGGGCGGCTGGACCACGGTCTTGGGCTGGATAGTCGGCTTGGCTGCGGTTTCGGCGGCGTCATTTGCCGTGCACGAGCTGGTGCATGCAGCGTTCTTTAAGTTGTTTGCGCCCGCGGGTGCGCATGTGACTTTTGGAGCGAACCGTGAGACGTGCATGATTTATGCCTGCGCCGAGGGGATTGTGTATTCGCGCCGGCGGTATATGGCGATTTGCCTAGCGCCGACGGTTGCCTTGACGGTGGCGTTTGCCCTGGGGTTTGCGTTCTCGGGCTATCCGCTGCTGTGCTACCTGGCGGCCGGCTTGCATTTATCGGGCTGTGTGGGCGACTGGTATTACGTGCGGACCATTTTGCGCGACCGCCGCATTGTTGCCTGCGAGGACACGTCCTTCGGCGTGCGCTTTTTCGGGTGAGGAGATGTCGATGAAGCCGTTGTTGCTGCACGCCTGCTGTGCGCCGTGCTCGCTTGAGCCGGTTCGCTTGCTGCGCAAGGAGGGGTTTGAGCCCACGATCTGCTGGACCAACCCCAATATTCAACCGCGCGATGAATGGCAGCGCCGCTTGGACGAGCTGCGCCGGTGGTGTGCCGATGGCGACATCGAGCTCATCGAGGCAGGGGAGGACCGCGATCGCTGGGAGACCGGCGTGGCACCGCTGGGCGCCGATCGGCCTCGTCGCTGTCGCGTGTGCTATGCCTTGCGCTTAGCCGAGGCGTGCCGTGTGGCCCAGGAGCGCGGGTTTGAGTTTGTGGGCACGACGCTCGCCGTCTCGCCGTACCAGCTGTTCGATACCTGCAATGATGTGTTGGAGCGTCTGGCTGCCGCCCGCGGTCTCACTCCGGTGATTCGCGATTTTCGCCCGTATTACCCCGAGGCCACGCGTCGTTCGCGCGAGCTGGGCATGTATCGGCAGAACTACTGCGGCTGCCGTTTCTCGGCCGTCGAGGCGGCCATGGACCGCGCCCGCATCCGCGACGAGCGCAAAGCGTCCAAAAAGTAGTTCATTTGGGCTGGGGCTTTGAGCTGTCTGTGCGGTACGGTCGTTTTTGGGAAAGTCGATTTAATTAAGCGTGTGATCGTGGCTCGCTTGATACCAAACGACGACTCCTATGATTCTAATCCTCCGTTTGTTAAACATCAGATCCGGACTTGCTGTTGCATATGAATGGGACGACAGCACAATCATGTCGTTTCCTTCTGCAAATCGCCTAATTACCGGTGTTTTACCGTCTGCGAGCGCCAATACAGCACAGCCGTTCCAAGGCTTTGCGGTGGTATCGACAAGTAGTAAGCTGCCGGGAGGGTAAATGCGGGACATTTCGTCACCTTTGATTTTAACGAAAACGCTATGTGGGTGACGCTTGGCTACGTCTACAGGCGCGCAAGCATTTTGTTGGCTGTGCGTGATGCGGCGCTTTTGCGATTCGATATCGATGACGGGAAATGCGCCCTCCATTTCGTGGATAGCAGGGTCTTCGTCGGTGACGATTCTTTTATTTGCGAGCTTTACGGCCAAACCGTTTTCCTCGCCAACAAGTTCATCGCGGGTGCAACCGAAGAGCGCTTGTAACTTTTCAATATGGCGCTCACGGGGGGCATACCGACTTTTTTCCCAACGACAAACGGTCTCTTTAGATACCCCCAACATCTCTGCAAGTTGCGCCTGACCAAGATGCTCCATGGTGCGGAGTTTACGAATATTTGCCCCGAAGCCCATGGCTATAGATCCTCTCGCCACAGAGGGAGGCATAGACAGTTTGTGCCACCATAGCCTTTGGTGAGCTCGTCAATGGATAACGGGAATAATTCCATTCCTGCTTTCTCAAGCGCTTCGTTGGTCCAAACGTTTTCTTCATATACGCATAGTTTTCCTGGCGAGAGCGCAAGGATAGACGTTGCGTTGTTCCGGCGCTCTCTTTCGTAGGCGGTTTGATTCCCGCCTCCGCAGTCAATTACTTTTATTGGTTCGCAACAGGCTGCAGAGAGTATTTCCGGAATCGTGCGATCGATAGGAGTGATCGTAAGGCCCTTTCCGGATCGTTTTAGTTGAATGCTGTATGCATCAACGGCATTGCATATCTCACGATCGATGAGGAACGCGTCGTGATCAATTCTACTTATGAACGTATCGAGGTGGATACGCAGCCCGTCAGAGGGGACTCGAATCGCAATTAGCTCGGTGGTCTGGAATTTATTTGAGGTCAGGAGCTCTTTGGCAAGTGACTCGACGGCGGCGGGTTCAGTTCGGTCAGAGATTCCAACTAATAATGTCTTAGCACTGATAACAAGAATGTCTCCGCCTTCGATATGGTAACTACTCCTGTTCAAATCACATACCGGGGTTTCTCCCATGATCTTGTGGTGGGTGAATATCTGCCGGTATAAGGCGACCTCACGATCACGCTCAGGCCAATACATATGATTTAGGATGATGCCGTCTCCGACTACCACAGCAGGATCACGAGTGAAAAAAAGCGTGTTGAGGGGATTGACCAAGAGCGAGGCGGGGTCAAATTGCTCGTGCACGAGCGCCCGTAGTGTTTCCGACTGGTTTGAACATAGCTCAGTGTCTCCAAAGCGAATGCCGTTAAGTACTATATTCACCAATTCCTGGGTGTTCTTAGCGTTCTCAAACAGCTGGGTTATTGTCTCGAGGAACTCTCTGCCTGTTGCCCCACTGCAACGGAGGTAGTCATCAATAAAACATTTAAGTGATTGGGGCTCAGTTTCAAGTGAGTCTTCGAGAAGGTCCCTAATTTCAATGGTTTCTACGCCATGCTTCTCAAGCAATTGAACCATGGAATCGTGCTCATATATTGCTTTGTCGAGGTCAAAACGACCGCTCCATTTTCGCAGGGAGAAAACTTGGCTGAAGTCGGCATCAGGGTAGTTTTGTGTTTCAGTTCCTGGTCGATGGACAAGTACGGCTTTTAAATGACCGATTTCATTTGTTATGTGTACGCCTTGCATGTCTGTCTCCTGTCCTGCTGGTTTTTATATAAGGCTAAGGCAGGTTCCTTGTTGTGTTGCGGAAAAGTTAAAAGACGTATGTAATTGATAAATAACATCAATTTTAAATATCAGATTGATTAATAACGTCACTTTAGCTGCCGTTCATAGGTGAAAAGCGACACGATGGCGATGGTTGGCCGACCACCGCTGAGCAACCTCATACATTTATGGTGCCAGCTGGATAGATGGGAAAAGGAATGAAGGAGGAGATATGGCAGCGGAAAGTTCGAAAGGCATCAAGCAGTTCAAGGTCCCGCACGTATATGCGATCATCTTTGCACTTATGGTCATCTTCGCTGTTCTCACGTGGATTGTTCCCTCTGGGTCCTATCAGCGTCAGGAGGTGAACGGTCGTGAAGTCACTGTCGCAGGTACGTATGAGCAGAGTGAAAAGACATATATTGACGAGGAAACCGGGGATGAAGTAGATCTCAGACAAGGCGTCTTCGATGTTCTTCAGGCTCCAACGCGCGGTATACAAGAGGCAATTGAGGTCGTTGCATTCATCTTGATTGTGGGCGGTTCGTTTCAGGTTATTACTAAAACGGGCGCTATCACGAGCGGAATGGGTCGTGTCGTTCGCCGCTTTAAGAACAAAGACATTCTAATTATTCCTATTGCGATGGTTCTCTTTGCATTGGGCGGAACGAGCTTTGGCATGGCGGAAGAAACTCTCCCGTTCTTTGCGATCTTCATGCCAATTATGATGGCCATGGGCTTCGACTCGATGACGGCGTTCATGGTCGTGTTCGTTGGAGCGCGCACGGGTTACATCGCCTCAACGATTAATCCGTTTAATGTTCTCATTGCGCAAGGTATTCTTGGTATTCAGGGCAACCCCCAGCTGTGGCTGCGTATGATTGCCTGGGTTGTTTTGACTGCCGTTGCAATTACTTGGGTTGTCCTCTATGCACGAAGGGTAAAGAAGAACCCTGAGTCATCGATCACATTTGAGGATGATATCGCCAAGAAAGTCGAGTTCGCTGCCGATGAATCTGCCCTTGACGCGGAATTTACGGGTCGTCAAAAAGGCGTGCTTGCGGTATTTATCGCTGGTATGTGCCTTATCATCTGGGGACTTGTGACCCAGGGCTGGTATATGAACGAGATTTCTGCGGTCTTTTTGGCCATGGGCCTGTTGGCTGGTGTTATTGCGGGCTTTAGTCAGGACGTCATCGCTCAGGAATTTGTTGCGGGTATCGCTGACTTTGCTTTCTCGGCAATTGTCGTTGGACTTGCGCGTGGCATCCTTGTCATTGCCTCTGACGGCATGATTATCGATACCATCCTCAATGCGCTCGCCACTGGTCTGGGCGGCATCCCGGCGGTTCTCTTTACTACGCTTCTTTATGCGGTTGAGAACCTCCTGGCGATTCTGGTTCCCAGCTCATCTGGCCTTGCAGCACTGACCGCTCCCATTTTTGGACCTTTGACCGAACTTATGGGCCTTAATCCCGAGGCCGCCGTGTGGGCTCTCTCCATGGGTAGCGCGACGATGTCTTTGATCTGTCCTACTAGCGCCATTCTTGTAGCGGGTTTGGGCGTGTGCAAGATCAAGCTTGGCCAGTGGTGGAAGACCGTTTGGAAATTCTTCTTGGTCGTGTCGCTCATCAATATCGTATTCGTAGCAATCTCGGGACTTATTGCCCTGTAGGTTTCATGTCTGAAATGGAGTAACAGGAATGTCTAAAGGACTGAATGTACACAGCGAGATTGGTAAGCTCAAGAAAGTTGTGCTTCACCGCCCCGGTCGCGACCTTGTGAACGTAAAGGCAGAAGAGTTCGAGGATGTCTGGATTCACGACTGCTTCTATCTTGATGTGGCTCAAAAGGAGCATGATGCCTTTGCGGATCTTCTGAGGAGCGAAGGTGTTGAGGTTCTCTATATGGAGAAACTCGTTGCTGAAGCGCTGGATGCATGCCCCTCGGCTCGCGCTGAGTTTACCGATACATTTATGGCTGAGAGCGGGATTGTCAATCCTATGCTTGAGCAGGCTGTTCGTGAAAAGCTCGACGCTATTTCAGATTCGTATCAGTTTGTACTTGAGGCTATGGGGGGGTATCGTTATCGTGACCTTGAGCTGCCTCGCGTTTCGACTACGCTTAGTATGATGGATAATGAGGATGCGAAGCCCGATGATTTGGTGTTGAAGCCTCTTCCGAGTTCATATTTCTCTCGCGATCCTCTTGCTTCCGTGGGCAAAGGCGTTCTGCTTCACCATATGTATTGGAAACAGCGAGATCGTGAAGTGCCCTTCTACGAAGCGATTTTCAAATACCATCCCGATTATGCAGGGACTCCGATTTGGTACGACCATAAGAATCCCTGGCATATCGAGGGCGGTGATGTGCTTAACATTAACGCTCATACCTTGGCTATTGGAATTAGCCAGCGAACTGAGGCGGCTGCGATTGAGGAGCTTGCAAAGAATTTGTTCTGGGGATCTGGGAATTCTGAGATCGATACCGTTTACGCTATTAAAATCCCCAACGGCTATGCCTACATGCATCTTGACACCGTTTGCACCATGGTGGATTTCGATAAGTTCACAGTTTATCCCGGTATTTTTGAGACCCTTCGTGTTTATCGTCTGACTCGTGGTGACTCTGAGGGAATGGTCGCTGTTCAAGAGATTGATGACACGCTTGAACATATTCTTGAAATGGCTACTGGCGTGGAGAAGGTGCAGCTTATTGAGTGCGGTGCCGGCGATATGGTTGAGGCATCTCGCGAGCAGTGGAACGACGGGTCGAACACTCTTGCCGTTGCTCCTGGTAAAGTCTGTGTTTACGAGCGCAATGTTGTCACAAATGATGAGCTCTACAAGAACGGTTTGGAACTTTTGGTCGTTCCCTCCGAGGAACTGTCCCGCGGTCGTGGTGGCCCGCGCTGTATGACCATGCCCTTCTGGCGCGATG
>SKEU01001486.1_pt1 | contig 11466 bp, 8 predicted proteins | sample 4819571 | NCBI WGS metagenome assembly SKEU01 (sample SAMN11008801, study PRJNA524170) | human gut metagenome | biome: Human fecal sample; material: Feces; isolation source: fecal sample from pouch patient p8, p16 | host: Homo sapiens | place: Israel: Tel-Aviv | collected 2015-06-23
GCCCATGCGCGCGCAAAAGCACGCCGTGGCAATCTGGGGCCCGTCCCCAAATACCTATAAATTTGCAGGTCAGCGATGAGTTAACGATGCGCCAGCGGGTGCGCCGCCAGATAGACCTCGGTCAGTTGCGTACGATCGACATGCGTGTAGACCTGCGTGGTCGATATATCGGCATGTCCCAAGATCTCCTGTAGCACACGGAGGTCTGCGCCGCCCGCAAGCATATGGGTAGCAAAGGAGTGACGCAGCGTGTGGGGATGGAGTCCCACCAGCCCCACCTGGCGCCCGTAGCGCTCACAGATGGCATGGATGCCCTGGCGCGACAGACGGCGGCCGTTCTTATTTAAAAAGACCGCCGAGGTCTCGGTTCCGCGGGCATGGGCCGCCAAGCGAGAACGCCCCTCAGTTACATAGAGCATCAGAGCTCGCGCCGCGCTTCCCACCAGCGGGGACAGGCGTTCCTTTGAGCCCTTACCGCGAACGAGCACAAAACCATCGTCGATATGGATATCGCCCACATCGAGCCCCACCAACTCGCTCACACGCAAACCGCATCCGTAGAGCACTTCCAAGATGGCATGGTCGCGCAAGCCCATCTCGCCCTCGGGGAAGTCTTGATCGAGCAGCGCCGAGACATCCTCCACCGATAGATACTCCGGCAAACGCTCAGCCTTTTTAGGCAGGCGCAACGCCGTCGTTGGATTTTGGGCCACAGCCCCATCGCGCACCAAAAAGGCATGCAGGCCCTTTACGACCGCAAGCGCACGCTCCACCGAGGCATCGGAATAGCCCCCATCGCGACGGTCGGCGACAAAGCCCTCCACGACCTGACGAGTCACCTCTTCAAAAGACACAATACCCGCCCGCTCCAGATAGGCGCAGTACGTCGTCAGGTCACGACGATAGGCCGCAATCGTGTTGCGCGCCAAACCCCGCTCGACCGCGAGGTAATCGAGATACTCCCCCGCCGCCACGGCGAGCGACGAGGGAGTAGCTTCGGTATGTTCCTTATTCGACGGCACCCTTAGTCCGTAGCAAGGTTCATGGGCGTCACCTGCAGACGGTCGACACCCTCGTGCTGGCCGATCGAAGCGCGCACGAACTCGCGGAACAGCGGCTGCGGGTTGGTCGGGCGGCTCTTGAACTCGGGATGAGCCTGGGTTGCCACATACCACGGATGCACGTCGCGCGGCAGCTCGACCATCTCGACCAGGCGCTCGTCGGGCGACAGGCCCGAGATAACCAAACCGGCGTCCTCGAGCTGGTCGCGGAAGGCGTTGTTGAACTCAAAGCGATGACGGTGACGCTCGTAGACGAGCTCCTCGCCATATGCCTCGCGAGCGAGGGTATCGGCGGCGAGCTTGCACGGATAGGCGCCCAGGCGCATGGTGCCGCCCTTCTCGGTCACGTCCTCCTGCGAGCTCATCAGATCGATGACACTATACGGGCCATCCGGATCGAACTCGGAGGAGCTGGCGCCGGCAAGGCCGACGACGTTGCGCGCAAATTCGCACACGGCCACCTGCATACCCAGGCAAATGCCCAGATACGGAATCTTGTGCTCACGGGCAAACTCGGCCGCGAGGATCTTGCCCTCCAGGGCGCGCTTGCCAAAGCCGCCGGGGACCAGGATGCCCGAGGCGTCGCCCAAAACCTCGGAGACATTCTGCTCGTCGAGGCTCTCGCCGTCGACCAGCTGGACGTCCACATGGCGATCGTAGAAGACGCCCGCATGGTGCAGGGCCTCGATAACCGACAGGTACGCATCGGGCAGCTGCGTGTACTTACCCACGACGGCAATCTTCACCTTGTCGGCGTGATGGTTGGCGTGATTCTGTTTGCGCAGGAACTCGTTCCACTCGCTCATGTCGCGCTCACGCGGGTCCAGACCCAGGCGCTCGCAAATGCGCAGGTCAAAGTCCTGCTCGGCAAGCAGCTGCGGAACATCGTAAATGCTCGCGCAGTCCTCGTTGGTAAAGACACAATCGGTGTCAACGTCGCAGAAGCTTGCGATCTTTCCGCGGATAGCGTCATCGATATGGTGGTCGGAGCGCAGCACGATGATATCGGGCTGGATGCCAAAGCTGCGGAGCTCCTTGACGGAATGCTGCGTGGGCTTGGTCTTGACCTCGTGGGCGGCGGCGATATAGGGAACGAGCGACACGTGGATGTAGCAGACGTTCTCGGGGCCGGCCTCCTTGCGGTACTGACGGATGGCCTCGACAAACGGTTGGGACTCGATGTCACCGATCGTGCCGCCCAGCTCGGTGATGACTACATCGGAGCCGGTCTGCTCCTCGATGCGGCGGAACTTGTCCTTAATGGCATTGGTGACGTGGGGAATCACCTGCACGGTACCGCCCAAAAAGTCGCCGCGACGCTCGCGGGCGATCAAGCTCTTATAGATGGCGCCGGTCGTAAAGTTGGAATCGCGGGTCAGGTTCTCATCAATAAAGCGCTCGTAATGACCCAGGTCCAGGTCGGACTCGTAACCATCCTCGGTAACGAAGACCTCACCATGCTGGAAGGGGCTCATGGTACCGGGGTCGACGTTCAGATACGGGTCGGCCTTCTGCATCGTTACTTTGTAGCCACGCGACTTGAGCAGACGGCCCAGCGAGGCCGCGGTAATACCCTTGCCCAGGGACGAAACCACGCCACCGGTTACGAACACATGCTTGGTCATATTGAGTTACCTGCGCTTCCCGTAGAAGTTGTCCATACACATCTTACGGGTCTTCATTGTAATACTCGCGCCGCGGACCGTTCGCAATTTTTCTCGCGTGCGATTGCATTTCTCAATCTTGAAACAAAACGCCGCCCGGTTTCCCAGGCGGCGTCGCTATGGCAAGGGTTACATGCTGCTATCGATCAGCAGCCTCGTCCTCAAGCATTTCTTGAACGAGCATGCCGGTACGGACGCCCTCAAGATACCACTCGCCACGTTCGGTGAGGCAAATGCCATTTGCAAGCTGACCGCCGTCGTCGCTATAACGCGAGACGACATCAATCATGCCTTCGGAATCCAAGCGATCGATTGCAGCGCGGGCACGATACGGCGAAACCCCCACGCGCTCGGCAAGCGTTTTGCGCGAGAAACCATACGGCCCGCCATTGTCTTCGGTTTGCTGGTCGATCTCCATCAACACCAGCACCTCGACACGCTTCATATCGTTGACACTCGCACGACCCTTGCCCGCCATAGCAGCCTCCTCAAACCGAGCACGAGCATCTAACGCGCCGTGCGCGACCGACACACCTCACGATGGCAGGTAATATCCATCATGCGGCATCCCGCTAAGGATGAAACAGTTACGGTTATTGTATACCGCTCAAAATGTTTCTAGGCAGGTAAACAGCTATTTTTCGCCGAAATAGGCGCTTTATTGATCAAAAAGCCGTACCGGGCGCTAACCCGATACGGCCAAAATGCAATGCAATTACCGCGGTGCTTCAAACTTAGCGATGGAAGAAACCGCGGCGCTCAAACTTGGGCTCGCAGCACACGTTGATACCAAGTTTGCGCAGTACCGTCTCGTCCGTCGGCGAGATAATCACGCTAAAGAAGGCATCGCAACCGCGCAGCTGCTCCAGGCCCGAAAGGACGCGAGCGGCCGTCTCACTCGTGGCCGAGGTGATCGACAGCGCCATAAGCGTCTCGTCGGTGTGGAGGCGCGGGTTTTTACTGCCCAGGAAATGCGTCTTGAGCTTGCTGATGGGCTCAATCGCCTCATCGCTGATGACCTCGAGCTCAAGGTCGACGCCCGAAACATGCTTAAGTGCATTCATAATGAGCGAACTTGCGGCACCCAGGCGCGTAGAGGTCTTACCGGTCACCACGGAGCCATCGGGCATGACCATGGCACCCACGGGACCACCCGTCAGCTGCTCCCTGGTAAGGGCGGCCGAGCGCGCCGGCGAGTAGTTCTTATCGATACCGGCTTTCTTCATAATGAGCTTGAGGCGGTCGACTTGCTCGTCACCCACGCCGGTACGGCGCACATTTTCGACCGCGGTAAAGTAGCGGCGGACGATTTCCATCTTGGAAGCGTCACGGCAGGCATCGTCATCGGTGATGGCAAAGCCGACCATATTGACGCCCATGTCCGTGGGGCTCTGGTAGGGGCTCTTGCCCAGGATCTTTTCCATCAGGGCACGGACCACCGGGAAGGCCTCGACGTCGCGGTTGTAGTTGACCGTGGTCTTGTTATAGGCCTCAAGGTGGAAGGAGTCGATGATGTTAGCGTCGTCGAGGTCCGCCGTGGCCGCCTCGTAGGCGATGTTGACCGGATGTGTGAGGGGAAGGTTCCAGACCGGGAAGGTCTCGAACTTGGCGTAGCCGGCAGCGGTGCCGTGTTTGTGCTCGTGATAGAGCTGCGACAGGCAGGTGGCGAGCTTACCCGAGCCAGGACCCGGCGCGGTGACCACGACGAGCGGACGGGTGGTCTCGACAAACTCGTTCTTGCCGTAGCCGTCGTCGGACACGATCAGATCGACGTCGTGGGGATAGCCCTCGATGGGATAGTGCAGCTTGGCGGGAATGCCGAGCGCGTTTAGGCGATTACGGAAGACGTCAGCGGCGGGCTGGCCAGCATACTGGGTGATGACCACGGCCGCGACAGCAAAACCATTGCCGCGGAACAGGTCGACCAGGCGCAAGACGTCCTCGTCATAGGTAATGCCCAGGTCGCCACGGGCCTTATTCTTCTCGATGTGGTTCGCATTGATCGCGATGATGACCTCAACGTCATCGGCAATGCTCTTGAGCATGCGGAACTTGCTGTCCGGTTCAAAACCCGGCAGCACGCGACTCGCGTGATAGTCGTCAAACAGCTTGCCGCCAAACTCCAAATAGAGCTTGCCGCCAAACTGCGAGATGCGCTCCTTAATATGAGCGGCCTGCAGCTCGATATACTTCGCGTTGTCGAAACCCTGGCGCATGTATGGCTCCCGTCCCATTTCCATTTAATGTCCTAGGCGATTATAACGGAGCAGACCCTCCCCAACGCACTTCCCCTGTTACCAACAAGGGGAACGTCGCAGGTTGAGCATAAGTGAGCGAAAGCCTGCCAGAGCGGCAATCTGACGCAAAAGAGGAGGGCATGGCGAAAAGTAGCCTCACACCTTTGCACCAACAAGGGAAACGTCGCAGGTTGAGCATAAGTCAGCGAGCGACGTCCAGGACGTACAAGTTGGCATGAAAAAGGCAAGGCATAGACCTTTTGGTCATGCCTTGCCTTTTGAATGACAAATTGTCGTTCTGGGCGGCGCGCAGCGTCGACCGGTTCCGCGGTTTGGTAAAACCGCGGAACAAAAAAGCGCCCCCTCCCGCGCACGGAACGAGAGGGGGCTAAAGGTAGGAGTCTACCGGTGGGTTGACCCCACCGGACAGACGATGACCAGGTGATCCTTTACAGGATCGTCAAGGTTTCCGTGGGGTACCCGTTGGGTACTTAGATCAACACGCAGGCGACGGTCAGGATGATGGCGCAGACGACGGAGAGCGCGACGATGAGCTTAAGGGCAAACTTGAGCCAGGTCGTCCACTCAATCTTGGCCAGGGCGAGACCGCCCATGATGGCGCCAGAGGTCGGGGTGAACAGGTTCACAACACCGATGGCGGCGGAGAAGATCATGACCATGACCTCGGGCGAGAAGCCGAGCTTAACAGCCAGCGGTCCCATGATGGGCATGGAGACGGTGGCCATACCGGAGGTCGAGGGGATCAGGAAGGACAGGCCGAAGTAGACCAGGAAGCTCATGGGGGCGAAGATCACGCCGGACAGGCCAGCCAGGGCATCGGCAGCAGCGTTAAGGACATACTTGTCAAGACCGGTGTTAGCCATGAGGACGGAGATGCCACGGGCGAGAGCGATGACGAGAACAACGGACATCATGTCGGCAGCGCCGGTGATGAAGGTGTTGACGATTTGCTTCTCGGACAGGCCGCCGATAATACCGATCAGGACAGCCATGAGGAAGAACCAGGTGGAAGCCTCGTCGAAGTACCACTGGCCAATGGGCAGGCCGGTGATCAGGGCAGACCAGCCCTGGGAGGTCTGCTCGGTGGAGACCGCCTCGCCGGTGACTTTGCCGTCGACGGTGGTGGTGGTGTCGTTAGCGTCATCGTAAGCGGCGACCAGGTCGTCGGTAGTGACCTCGCTAACAACCTCTTCGTAGTTCGCGCCAGCGTCGAAGAAGTCGGCAACGCCCTGGTTAAGGTCGGCCAGCGGGATGAAGCCGACGATCATGACGACGAAGGTGAAGGCGAAGGCGATCAAAACACCCTTCTGACGACCGGTGAGCTTGACCTCCTTGTGGACCTCGGAAGCAGCCTTGCCGTGAGCCTCTTCGGCGTCCTTGAGCTCCTGCATCGACAGGATGGTGGAGCCCTTGTCAGCCTTGACTTTCTTAGCGTAGCTCATCACGAAGACGATGGACATGGCAGTGGTAACGACCCACAGGACGGCACCGAGGCCGATGATGATGGTCTGGTTGGCCTGAATGCCAACGCCAGTCAGAGCGTCGACGGCAGCACCGACGGCAAACGGGTTAACCGTGGAACCCAGGCAGCCGCAGCCAGCACCGAGCAGGACGGTGGCGGCACCGACCATAGGGTCGAAGCCAGCGGCCATCATGGTAGCGGCGAGCAGGGCGTAGAAGGGAACGGTCTCCTCGCACATACCATAGGTGGTACCACCGAGGGAGAAGATGATCATAAGCACGGGAATGATCATGATCTCGTTGCCCTTAAGCTTCTGCACCAGGACGGCGATGCCGTTGTCCAGAGCGCCGGTCTCGGTCATCATGCCGAGGAAGCCGCCCAGGATCATAACGAAGAGGCAGACGGGCAGAGCGTCAGCGAAGCCCTTAATCGGGGCGGTGCAGAAATCGCTCAGGCGGGCTGCAGCAACCGCGCCGCCGGACGTGCCGGAGACGATAACGGTAATCACTGCGACAATTGCCAGCAGAGCAAGAAGAATGGTGAACGATGAAGGCATACCGCGCTTTTTCTTAGCGGTCTCAGTCATGGTTCTCATCCCCCCTTCATAAATCATTTAACTTTCTCGCGCGAAGCGGATCTTCCGTGCCGTGCCCACCGCCCGACGCGAGATATTTACCAGACATAACCGCTCGGGGTGTGCAGCAATACACCCCGAGCGAGATGCTAGATGCTCTTACTTGAGCGTGGCGTACATGACAGCCTTGATGGTGTGCATGCGGTTCTCGGCCTCGTCGAAGACCTTGGAAGCGGGGCTCTCGAAGACCTCGTCGGTGACCTCCTGCTCGGTGATGCCGAACTGCTCGCACTTCTCGGCGCCAATCGTGGTGTTGGTGTCGTGGAAGCTGGGCAGGCAGTGCAGGAAGATGGCACCCGGGTTGGCCATAGCCATGACCTCGGAGGTAACACGATACGGGGTGAGCTGAGCGATGCGCTCGGCCCAGACCTCGTCGGGCTCGCCCATGGAGACCCACACGTCGGTGTAGATAACGTCGGCACCGGTGACGCCGTCCTTGACGTCGGTGGTCAGCTTGATGGTGCAGCCGTTGGCCTCGGCGATGGGCTTGCAGGCCTCGATGACGTCGTCGGCGGGCATGCACTCCTCGGGGCCGCAGGCCACGAAGTTCATGCCGAGCTTGGAGCAGACAACCATGAGGGAGCGAGCAACGTTGTTCTTGCAGTCGCCCATGAAGACGAGGGTCTTGCCCTTGATGTCGTAGTTGAAGTTCTCCTGGACGGTCAGGATGTCGGCGAGCATCTGGGTGGGATGCCACTCAGTGGTCAGGCCGTTCCACACGGGCACGCCGGACTTAGCAGCGAGCTCCTCGACGTCGTCCTGGGCAAAGCCACGGAACTCGATGCCGTCATACATGCGGCCGAGAACGCGGGCGGTGTCCTCGATGGACTCCTTCTTGCCCATCTGCGACGAACCCGGATCGAGGTAGGTGACGCCCATGCCCAGATCCATGCCGCCGACCTCGAAGGCGCAGCGGGTACGAGTAGAGGTCTTCTGGAAGAGCAGAACGATGTTCTTGCCCTCGAGATAGCGGTGCGGAACGCCAGCGCGCTTCATATCCTTGAAGTTCTTGGAGAGCTTGAGCAGGTACTCGATCTCCTCGGTGGTGAGGTCGAGAAGCTTGAGGAAGCTACGGCCGGAGAGGTTAACACCCATGGTTTGATTCCTTTCGAAGAAATGAATTACGTAAGTATTAGTGTTGCCCGTTTAACGGGCGAAGCCGGTGCGGTTGTAGGGGGACCGCACCGGAAACGGAAAGACTTAGAGGTCCTCGCGCCAGAAGGGCATGCTCATGCAGCGCGGGCCGCCGCGGCCGCGGGAGAGCTCGGCGGAGGGCACGACGAGAAGGTCCAGGCCCTCCTTGTACAGCACGTCGTTGGTGACGGTGTTGCGGGCGTAGACGCAGATCTTGCCGGGCTCGACGCACAGGGTGTTGGAGCCGTCGTTCCACTGCTCGCGGGAGGCCGCGATCGGGTCGCCGCCGCCGCAGGGGATCAGCTTGACCTGGTCGACGCCGGTGGCGTCCTCCAGGACGTGCTCGAGGGTGTCCTCGATCAGGCGGATGTTCACGTCGCCCGGGTTCTTGCCGGCGGTCAGCTCGTAGACGCGCAGGGTGCCCATGATGGCGGGGTGGATCGTGAACTTATCGACGTCGATCTGGGTGAAGACCGTGTCGAGGTGCATGAAGGCGCGCGAGACCGGGATGTCGAAGGCCAGGATGCGCTCGACCTTGGAGTCGGAGTTCCAGAAGATGTTCTGGGCCATGACGTCGATCGCGGCGGCCTGGGTGCGCTGGGAGATGCCGACGGCGAGGGTCTTCTCGTTGATGTTCAGCACGTCGCCGCCCTCGGTGTGGAACTGGCAGTCGCGGCGGAAGTACAGCGAGACGTCCTTGTAGTCGGGGTGGTACTTAAAGATGTACTTGCCGTACAGGGTCTCGCGGTTGCGGGTGACCGAGTACATGCGGTTGAGGTTGACGCCCTCGCCGACGACCGCGAACGGGTCGCGGGTGAAGTAGAGGTTGGGCATCGGGTCGATGATCAGGTCGGACTCGGACTCGGAGTTGACCAGGGAGTCGAGGGTCGTGGACGCCGTGAGGGGCATGTCGATCTCGGACTTGGTCATGCCGGCCATGGTCTTCTTGACGAACTCGAGGTTGTCCTCGATGGAGTCCAGCTTCTCGCGGACGATCTGCGGCATGTGCTGGCCGCGGATGCCGGCCTCGGCGATGTACTGGTCGGTGAACTCGGCGCGGGCGCCGGGGACCTGGTCGAACACCTCTGCGACGAGGTTCTCGAGATAGAGGACCTCCACGCCCTGGTCCCTCAGGATCTGGGCGAAGGTGTCGTGCTCCTGCTGCGCGACCTCCAGGAACGGGACGTCGTCGAACAGGAGTCGCTCGAGCTCGTCGGGCGGCAGGTTGAGGAGCTCGTCGCCGGGACGGTGCAGGCAGACCTTCCTGAGCTTGCCGATCTCGGAAGGCACGTGCAGACCTTTCGTCATGGCCTCCTACCTTTCTTTCGGGCCCTTGTCAGGGCCGATTCGTTAGCGCCCCTCCGTGTGAGGCGTTATTGCTGACGACATATTTATATCCAAAATCAGCTCATACTTCCACCTTGCCCCCGAACGGTTTTTTATAGGGGGTGAACGGCATACACATATACTTCACGCATGGCACACTTCATCTTAATAAAGCGTATTTACGTGCTTAAACGCGTTTTCAATCCTAAAATCAAATGGAACTAAACTTTGTTAAACCATCCTCAAATTGCATATTTCCAATAAAGCTATGAATAGAATTAGCGGTTCACACCGCGTCTCAACCATTTTCATTTTTATTCAGAAAAAAGTTTGTCCTATTCATTTCTGATAAATAAATTACCGTTTACCAGACGCTTGATACCGTTCACCGGAAACTCAGTATAAGGCCCAGCGGATACCGCCTCGCTTTACGGCCCCATTTGTAACAACTTGACTTCTCGGTATAGAAAAACGGACCCGCTTCCCTAGGGAAACGGGTCCGTTTTCGATTATCTTCGGCTAATTTGGATAAGGCCCCCGAAGACCATCGGAATCCTAGCGATCGAACTCCGCCAGTGCCTCGCCCAAAAGCCTCAGGCCCTCGCGCAGAACGTCCTCGCTCGCGCAGTAGCCCAGGCGTGCGCCGCAGGGAAGCTCAAAACGGCTGCCGGGGACCAGCAGCACTCCCCTCTCGGACAGCAGGCGCCTGCAGAACTCCTCGTCATCCTCGGGAATATCCAGCTGGATAAACGAGGTGGACACGCCCTGCGGGGCCGTCCAGGAAACGCGATGCTGCGTATCGATCCAAGCCTGCGCGATATCGCGGTTGCCAAACACGATCTTGCGATTGCGCTCGAGAATCTTATCCTTGTGCTCAAGCACATAGGTCGCCAGAGCATCGTTGAACACGCCGCCGCAGATCATGGTGTAATCTCGATAGGTACGGATGCGGTTGGACACCTCTTTGTCGGCCAGGACCCAGCCCACGCGGGCCGCAGGCGTCGAATAAGTCTTCGACAACGAGTTGGTGACAATGGCCCTCTCGTACACGTCGACCATCGACATAAAGGACTCAGTGTTTTCGAGCGGCAGATATACCTCGTCGCACAGCACGTAGGCGCCCACCGAGCGGGCGATCTCGGCAATCTGGCCGAGCATATCGGCATCGAGCACCGCACCGATGGGGTTCGATGCGTTGTTTATGCAGATAAGCTTGGTGTTGGGGCGCACCAAGCGCTTGAGTTCCTCGATATCGGGCTTCCAGCCGAGTTCCTCGCGAAGCTCCCAATACTCGACCTCGGCGCCCAGCGTGCGCGGAATCTCGTAGAGCGGCGCGTAGGTGGGCCACTCGGCGATAACATGGTCGCCGGGCTCGACCACAGCCATGATGGCGTTGAGGTTAGCGCCCGTGCAGCCATTGGTCTGCAGAATGTGATCGGGATTGACCTCCCGACGATACAGCTTGGCAACCTCGGCCTTAAACTCCGGCGAGCCCTCGATCCAGCCGTAGTTCATCTTCTCGCGGTCCAGGCGCTCGTAGAACGTGGCGCCGTCCTGCTCATCGAGCGCGCGCAGCTCGCCCATGGTGAGCGACGAGATTGTCGACTGGGCGATGTCCCATGTGGCGCTCTTCTCCCAAACGTTGAGCCATTCCTCAACGCCAATCGTCTTGATGTCCATGGCCAAGCTCCTTACAAAAGCAGTCATCCAACCGTGTTGACGTTCCTCATACAAGATTGGGGCGGTGCGAAAACCCGCACCGCCCCAATGGGAGACATCTAATGGCAGCTAGATGTATGTATTATGACCTGTACGGGTCCTTGAAGACCTTAGAGGTCCTCGCGCCAGAAGGGCATGCTCATGCAGCGCGGGCCGCCGCGGCCGCGGGAGAGCTCGGCGGAGGGCACGACGAGAAGGTCCAGGCCCT
>SKEU01001488.1_pt1 | contig 11453 bp, 10 predicted proteins | sample 4819571 | NCBI WGS metagenome assembly SKEU01 (sample SAMN11008801, study PRJNA524170) | human gut metagenome | biome: Human fecal sample; material: Feces; isolation source: fecal sample from pouch patient p8, p16 | host: Homo sapiens | place: Israel: Tel-Aviv | collected 2015-06-23
TACATACGCTTAATAAATAAACTATGCAAATATATGAAAAAAGGCAGGCTGCTTAACAGTAGCCTACCCCCACGAATCGCATAACAGTCTTTTCTACACTTTTGGGGCAGAATAGACCTATTTATAAACCTCTTTTTTTCCGGCGGCAAGGGTATTCTTCATCAAAGAACAGATAGTCATAGGTCCTACACCTCCAGGCACTGGAGTGATGAAAGAGCACTTCTCTGCCACCTCATCAAATTTCACGTCGCCATTCAGGCGGAATCCGCTCTTCTTCGATGCATCAGGCACACGGGTGGTACCCACATCGATGACCACGGCTCCCGGCTTCACCATGTCGGCAGTAACGAAATCAGGCTTGCCGATAGCAGCGATGATGATGTCTGCTTCGCGGCATTCCTCCTTCAGATGAGCCGAATGAGAATGGCACACGGTGACAGTGGCGTCGCCATACTGCTTCTGCATCATCAGCTGGGCCATAGGTTTGCCCACGATGTTGCTTCTGCCCAGGATAACGCATTTCTTGCCACTGGTCGGGATGTTGTAATGCTGCAAGAGGGTAAGGATGCCCAGCGGCGTGGCAGAGATGAAGCTAGGCATGCCCAGCGCCATGCGTCCCACGTTTACGGGATGGAAACCATCCACATCCTTGCGATAGTCTATCGCCATGGTCACTTTCTGCTCGTCAATATGCTTAGGCAGAGGAAGCTGCACGATGAATCCGTCCACATCCTCATCCTTGTTCAGCCTGTCAACGCAGGCCAGGAGTTCCTCTTCAGTCACATCATCCTCATATCGAATGAGTGTCGACTTAAAGCCACATTTCTCGCAAGCCAGAACCTTGTTCTTCACATAGGTCTCGCTTCCTCCGTCGTGTCCCACGAGCACAGCAACCAGATGAGGTTGCTTTCCGCCCTGTGCCACAATCTGTGCCACCTCTTGGGCGATCTGTTCCTTGATGGCGGCTGCTGTCGCCTTTCCGTCGATTAACGTCATTTTTTCTTTAGTTTATAATTTATAGTTTATAGTTTATAGGGCATTCTTGCTTTATAGGGCATTCTTGCCTATCGCAAGTTTGCTATACGGCGAAGCCGCTATAAACTATTAACTATCAACTGTTTCTACATTCCTGGCATCTTAGGCATGCCTGGCATACCCTTCATGCGGCTCATCATCTGGGCCATCTTGTTGCCTGTCATCATCTGCATCATCTTGCGGGTTTGGTCAAACTGCTTGATGAGCTTGTTTACCTCCTGGATATCAGTGCCCGAACCCTTAGCGATACGCTGGCGGCGGCTGGTATTGAGGATTCCAGGATTAGAGCGCTCCTTTGGAGTCATACTCTGGATGATAGCCTCTACACTCTTGAAGGCATCCTCAGGAATATCAACGTCGCGGATAGCCTTGCCTACACCAGGAATCATGGCAGCCAGGTCCTTGATGTTACCCATCTTCTTGATCTGCTGAATCTGATTGTAGAAATCGTTGAAGTCGAACTGGTTCTTGCGAATCTTCTTCTCCAGCTTCTTGGCCTCCTCCAGGTCAAACTGCTCCTGCGCACGCTCTACCAGGGAAACCACGTCACCCATACCCAGAATACGGTCGGCCATACGGGCTGGATGGAACACGTCGATGGCCTCCATCTTCTCGCCAGTACCGATAAACTTGATAGGCTTGGTAACCACGGTGCGGATACTGAGGGCAGCACCACCACGGGTATCACCATCGAGCTTGGTGAGAACAACGCCGTTGAAATCGAGGCGGTCGTTGAACTCCTTGGCTGTATTCACGGCATCCTGACCGGTCATGGAATCAACCACGAAGAGGGTCTCGTCAGGATTCAGATGATTCTTCAGATTGCTGATCTCGTTCATCATCTGCTCGTCGATGGCGAGACGACCGGCTGTATCCACGATAACCACGTCGTTGCCGTTGGTCTTAGCCTGCTGCAAGGCATGGTCGGCGATGACGCAGACATCCTTGTTATCAGGCTCGCTATATACAGGAACGCCCACCTGCTCGCCCACTACATGGAGCTGCTGGATAGCAGCAGGACGGTAAACGTCGCAGGCTACGAGCAATGGTTTCTTGCCCTTCTTGGTCTTGAGCAGATTAGCCAGCTTACCGCTGAAGGTAGTCTTACCGGAACCCTGCAAACCACTCATCAGGATGATTGCCGGGCGGTTTTCCAACTTCAAAGGAGCTTCCTCGCCACCCATCAGTTCAGCCAGCTCGTCGTGAACCAGCTTCACCATCAGCTGTCCAGGCTTCACGGCAGTGAGCACGTTCATGCCCAGCGCCTTCTCCTTCACCTTGTTGGTGAATTCCTTAGCCACCTTATAGTTAACGTCGGCATCGAGGAGTGCACGGCGCACATCCTTCATGGTTTCAGCCACGTTGATTTCCGTAATCTTACCTTCACCCTTCAAGATTTTGAAGGAACGTTCTAATCTATCACTTAAATTTTCAAACATTTCTTATTATTTCTTTTTATTTCGGCGACAAAGATACTACTTTTTTCTGAGAAAGCCAACAAGTTACCCGATTTTTTCTACTTTCGGGCTCTTTCAGCTTGTAGTTCTTGCCCGTAGCCTTCTCGTAGGCAGAGACAATAGGGTCTTTGCGGTCCATTTCCTTAAAGATTCCCTTCGCTTTTTCCAGATGCTTCCTGTCGCGCTTGCCCTGCTTATCCATCCAGCCGAAGGCGTCGAATCCGATGCCGCCTGGCGAGGTAGGAATGGAGTTCACCTGCTCCTGAATCAAGCCTTCCATATCGTCGATATGCTGCTGGTTCTTACCCCACACGGTCACCTCGCCTATCTGCTTGGCTTCCGGCAGCAGGAACACGGTATCAGGCAGTTCCTTGTAGCGGATGGTAGCCTTCACGTAGCCGGGTTTCGACACGGTGGCAGAGTCAAACTGATAGCGCATGTTCCAATAGCCTCGGTAATCGGTGCGTGCCCACTGGTTCTTGTCGGTATGAATCAGCGCTTCGCGGATAGGCACATGGTCTTCAGCGCTGGCGATGACGCAGGTTTTCTGCGCCTGTGCCATAGATGCCACCGACATCAGGCAGATGATAAAAAATATAATCTTCTTCATAATCTTTGCTTATTTTTGAGAAGGCAAAAATAACAAGAATCCTGCATTCTGCAAAATATTGCAATAGATATTAACCTGATTAAGCAGATATTAACCTCAGGAAGGATATCTGCATCATGAGATATCCTCCTGATTCATGTAATTATACGCCTTCTTTTTCGATTCGTTTAGCTTCTTCAAGCAGCTTGATGGCATCCACATACTGGGCGATGCCCTGTGCCACTTCCTTGGCTGCCTTCATCGCCAAGACCACGGTCTGCGGACGGTGAACCACATCTCCTCCGGCAAAGACACCACGGCGGGTAGTCATACCGAACGGACGCTCCACCACCTTTACATAGCCCTTCTCATCCACCTCGATACCTGCGGTGGTAGAAACGATGCGGTTGGCAGGACGGGAACCGATGGCGAGATAGATTCTGTCGAAGTTCTCAACTCTCTCTCCATCAGGAGTGTTCAGCACGCAGCTTCCCAGTCGGCCGTTCTTGCCCTTGAGGAAAGCCTCCACGGTGGTTTTCCACTCAAACTTAACGCCCTCTTTCACGGCATCCTCGTATTCACTCTGGATGGCAGGCATCTCTTCCTGGGTCTTGCGATAGAGCACGGTGACATCGGCACCCAGGCGGATGGCTGTACGGGCAGCATCCATCGCCACGTTGCCGCCGCCGATTACGCCCACCTTCTCTCCATCTCTCAGCGGCACCATATCGCGGGTCAAGGCACCCTCATTATAGGCACTCACGTTGTGCAGGAAATAGGTGCTCTGGCTCACGCCATGCAGCGTAGAACCAGGGGTAGAATCCATGTTCTGAGGCACATTGGTACCCGTGCCCATGAAGATGGCATCGTAACCAGCACGGAAGAGGCTGTCGATGGTGACATTGTTCTCACCCACCATGCAGTTGGTGATAAACTGTACACCCAGTGCCTCAATCTTGCTTATCTCGTCGCGCACCACGCTCTTAGGCAGTCTGTATTCCGGAATACCGTACATCAGCACGCCGCCCGGCTCAGCCTGTCCCTCGAAGATGGTGACATTGAAACCCTGGCGGGCGAGATCACCAGCCACGGTAAGACCAGCAGGTCCCGAACCGATAACCGCCACGCGGCCACGCGTCTTCTGAGGCAACTTCTCTCTGGAAAGGTTCATCTTGGTATCGAAGTCAGCGATAAACTGCTCCAGCTTACCAATCTGCACCGGTTTTCTCTTCTTTCCCAGCACACAGTGTCCCTGGCACTGCTTCTCGTGCGGACAAACACGTCCGCAGATGGCAGGCAGGTTGCTCTTGGCGTTGATGATGCTCATCGCAGCACCCATGTTACCCATCGAGAGCTCGTGTACGAAGTCCGGAATATCGTTTTCGATAGGGCATCCCTTCTTGCACTGAGGAATCTTGCAATGCAGGCATCTCTTGGCTTCCTCAATCGCCTCGCGGGTAGTGAATCCCTCGTTTACCACCTGAAACATGCTAGGCTGTTCAGCTGTGTTATTCTGTTGATCAATCTGTTCACTCATAATCTACTACTCTTCTGTTGTCTTCCTGTATTTTCTTGTATCTTCTTGTATCTTTCCGGTACATTTCTTCTATCTTTCAGTATCTTTCCTGTACCTTCTTATTTCTACTGTCTAATCTCGATGTCTTCCTTCACGTGGTTTCTGATTTTGGTGAGGAAGAGTTTCATGCGCTTGGCATCCTTGTGGTCGATGATATCGATGAGTTCAGCCAGCTCTTCACGAATCTGTGCCACCTGTCCCGATGTATACGGGTTGAAGAGGATTTCCTGCAGCAGGTAGTCGTCTTCGTTCAGCACGCCCTTGGCTATCTGCATGTGGCGCTTGAAGGTGGTGCCCGGAGCATCCTGATGCTTCATCACGGCGGCGAAGGCAAAGGTGCTCACGAATGGGATACTCAGCGAGTAAGCCACCGTCTGGTCGTGCTCGTCGAAGGTATATTCATGAAGGCTCAGTCCCAGTTTCTGGTAGAGATCCTTGAAGAATATCTTGCCCATATAGTCGCCCTCCTTGATGATGACTGCATTCTCCTCTGAAAGCTGGTTCAGATTGGCAAAGGTCGGGCCGAACATAGGGTGCGTGCTCACGAAGCGGAAACCGCTCTTCTCGTAAAACTCCTGCAGTCCGGTCTTTACCGAAGCTATATCGCTGATAATGCAGTCTTTAGAGAGATGTGGCAACACCTCTTCGAAGGCTGGCAGCGTATATTTTACCGTCACCGCATTGATGACCAGTTCGGGGCGGAACATCTCTATCTCCTCCATCTTGGTAAAACGATAGCAGTTGTAGGTGAAGCGCAGACGCTTGGCATCCTTTTCGTAAACTGCCACCTCGTGGTCGAAGCTGAGCAGGTCGATGAAAAAGCTTCCCATCTTACCTGCTCCCATGATTAATATTCTCATTTCTTCACTCTTCACTTAATTTATTTCTGATTCAGGATTTCCAACTGCTGGCGGACACTCTCCTCGTGGATATGCTCGAAAATCTGAGCAGCGAAATCTGCACTCATGCCGCAGAGGGCTGCCTGCGCACCACGCTTGTCGAGAATCTCGTTATAGCGGTTGGTCTGCACGATGGTCATGTTGTGCTCTTTCTTGTAGGTACCAATCTCACGGCACACACGCATACGCTTTGCCAGGAGATCCATCAGCTGGTTGTCGAGCTCATCAATCTGGCCACGCAACTGGTGCAGGCCCTCGGTAGAATAGTGCTCGTCGCGAACCACGAGGAGGCTCAGGATGTAATCTAAGACCTCTGGAGTAACCTGCTGCTTGGCGTCGCTCCATGCATCATCTGGATTGCAGTGGCTCTCTACGATGAGTCCGTCGAAGCCCAGGTCCATCGCCTGCTGGCAGAGAGGGGCTATCAAGTCGCGGCGGCCACCGATATGGCTAGGGTCGCAGATGATAGGCAACTGTGGTATGCGGCGATGCAGCTCGATAGGAATCTGCCACATTGGGAGATTACGGTAGATCTTCTTGTCGAAGCTTGAGAAACCGCGATGGATGGCACCGAGTTTCTTGATACCTGCCTGGTTGATGCGCTGCAGGGCACCGATCCAGAGCTCCAGGTCTGGGTTTACAGGGTTCTTCACCAGTACAGGCACGTCAACACCCTTCAGGCTGTCGGCCAATGCCTGCATGGCGAATGGGTTGGCAGAAGTACGTGCACCCACCCAAAGAATGTCGATACCATACTTCAAGGCAAGCTCCACGTGCTCAGGAGTAGCCACCTCAGTAGCGGTGAGCATACCGGTTTCCTCCTTCACCTGCTTCATCCAAGGCAAGGCCTTCTCGCCATTTCCCTCGAAGCCTCCTGGCTTGGTGCGAGGCTTCCACACACCCGCACGGAACATGTGGCAGCCCTTGGCAGCAAGCTGCTTGGCCGTTGTCATAACTTGCTCCTCTGTCTCGGCAGAACATGGGCCTGCGATGATACAAGGGCGTTCCTGGTCACTAGGAAAATTCAATGGTTCTAATTCTAATTCCATAGTCGTATATTTTTAAATTTCTTTATTTGTCAAATACCTTCTTGATTCTCTCCAGAGCCTCCTTCATCTTCTCATCCTTGGCGCAGAGGCTGATGCGGATATATCGCTTGCCGTTGCTTCCGAAGATGAAGCCTGGGGTGATGAAGACGCGTGCCTCGTGCAGCACCTTCTCTGTGAGGTCCTCCACATCGGCATATTTCTCAGGAATCTTGCCCCAGAGGAACATGCCCACCTGGTTAGGGTCAAACTGGCAGTCTAACACCTTCATGATTTCCTCGGCTATGTCGCGGCGGCGGCGATAGTTCTGGATGTTGTTCTCGCGGTGCCACTCGTCGGTGTTGTTGAGCATCGCCTCGGCAGCAGCCAGCTGAATGCCTCTGAAACTTCCGTTGTCAATGTTGCTCTTCACCTTCAAAATCCAAGAGATGAAGGTCTTGTTGCTCGAAATCATCGCCACACGCCAGCCCGGCATGTTGTGGCTCTTGCTCAGCGAATTGAATTCGATGCAGCAGTCCTTGGCTCCAGGCACCTGCATGATGCTCATCGGGTGTTCGTTGAGGATGAGCGAATATGGATTGTCGTTCACCACCACGATGTTGTGCTTCTGGGCGAAGGCTACCAGCTTTTCGTAGGTCTCACGCTTCGCCACTCCGCCTGTAGGCATGTTCGGATAGTTGGTCCACATCAGCTTCACGTGGCTCAGGTCCATCTTCTCCAAGGCATCGAAGTCGGGCTGCCATCCGTTGTCCTCACGCAGGTCGTAGTAGGTAATCTTGGTACCCAGAATCTTGTTGATGGCGGTGTAGGTGGGATAGCCCGGGTTCGGGATGAGCACCTCGTCGCCAGGATTGCAGAAGGCGAGCGTTACGTGCAGGATGCCTTCCTTGCTGCCTATGAGCGGCTGTATCTCCGTAGCCCAGTCAAGGTCTACATCATACCATCTCTTGTAGAAACCAGCCATAGCCTTTCGCAGTTCCGGGATGCCCACCGTAGGCTGATATCCGTGTGCGTTTGGATTGTTGGCTACCTCGCAGAGCTTGTCGATGGTCTGCTTAGAAGGCGGCATGTCTGGACTTCCGATGGCAAGACTGATGATGTCCATGCCCTCGGCATTAAGCTTAGCCACTTCCTTCAGCTTGCGGCTGAAGTAGTATTCCTGTATTTCCGTTACTCTATTGGCTGGTTGTATCATAATTCTTATTTTTAACTCTTAACTATAAACTATAAACTATCAACTATCAATTATTCTTTCTCCTCATATTCTCCCAACACCTTGATCTTCTTCACCAGCGGCGTGATGGCGTCGATGCTCTGGCGGTAGCGGGTCAGGTTGTCGAAGGTGAGATCCACGTAGAAGAGATATTCCCACTCATGTCCGATGTTCGGCAGCGACTGAATCTTGGTAAGATTGATGTCGTAGAAACTCAGGATGGTGAGCACCTTGGAGAGCGAACCCTTGTCGTGAGGCAGACTGAAGACGATGCTCGCCTTGTTGGCCTTCTCGATGGGGCGCAGCAGAGCGGCCTTCTGTGGATTGCAGACCACGAGGAATCGGGTGTAGTTGTGCGGATTGTCGTGGATACCCTCCTGCAATATCTTCATGCCGTACATTCGGGCGGCATACGAAGAGCAGATGGCAGCCCATCCATGCACCTTGTGCTGAGCGATGTAAGCCGCCGAACCGGCAGTATCCTCTGCCTCCACCGCCTTGAGGTCGGGATGGTTGGCCAGGAACTTGCCACACTGCATCAGAGCCACCGGATGGGAGTGAACCTCCTGCAGGGTGTTCCAGTCGTCATCAGGCAAGCAGCAGATGCTGTGCTCGATGTGGAGCTTGTGCTCGCCCACCACGGTAGTACCGCTCTGTCGGAGCAGCTCGTAGTTGTGGAGCAGGCTTCCTGCTATGGTATTCTCGATGGCGCAGATGCCGACCACCGTAGGGTCTCGCTTGATGTTCTCGAACACCTCCTCGAAGGTGGCGCAGCAAATCAGCTCAATCTGTTCGCCCTCAAAATACTGATGGGCAGTGATGTCGTGGAACGACCCCAACTCTCCTTGTATTGCTATTCTCTTCATTGCCGTATCTCTCTATTCTATATTACCAGTTTATGAAATCTACCGGTTTATGAAAATTGCCGGTTTACGAAAAACGGTCCAACTCTTGATAGAGCGGGACCGTTTCGATGATTTCAAAGAATCTAATATCCTAAGTTGAAATTTACACGCAACTTCCCGCTTTACAATTGCTTGCAAAGTAAAAGTAATAGCTAAAAAAGTAAGCGTTCAACTTCTTCATAATTCTTATTTGTTTAATTTGTTATTCACTCGTTGCTTCGAGTTTCGACCCCTAGAAGTCTCTACTCGTTTGCAAAAGTAATACTTTTCTTTGATACCGCCAAACAATTTGTCACTTTTTTCTTGAATTTCCTTATATTTTATGCTTTTCAGCAGTTTTTCAGCAGATTTTTAATAGAAAATCCCAAAAATCGGCAGAATTTTATCAGCATTCCTTCTGAAATTATCGGCAGTGTTCTCTTCCTTCAGCCTTAAACTCGCCGCTGAGTTCCCCTATTTTCTCGGGGTTCAGCTGCAGGTATCGCTGCATATCCTTCTGGGCTCCATCCTTGTCGCCCATCTGCATCAGCAGGTTTCCCCGCTTCAGCAGATGTTCGCTCAGGGCAGCCTTGATTTCGGCATTCTCGCCGTCGGCCTCCAGCTTCTTCTCCAGCTCCACCACCTGCTGCGTGAGGGTAGCCACCAGAAGAACAGGATTCATTTCATTCAAATCCATAACTTCTATCCTATTTATATTGATATATATGTCTTATTACTTATATATAATAATGTGGATTTACTTGATGGCTCCGATGATTTCCGTCACCGATTTGCAGCCGTGGGCATCCAGCCACTCGTTGATGCCGTCCTTCACCTTCTTGGTTACGGCAGGATCCAGGAAGTTGGCAGTACCGATTTCGATGGCTGTGGCACCACACATCAGGAACTCGATGGCATCCTTGGCGTTCGAGATACCGCCCAAGCCCACCACTGGGATGTTGACGGCATGAGCCACATCATACACCATGCGCAGGGCCACAGGCTTTACGCAAGGACCGCTCAAGCCACCTGTACGGATGCTCAGCAGCGGCTGGCGCTTCTCAATATCCACCGCCATACCCATCAGCGTATTGATGAGCGAAACGGAGTCAGCACCCTCAGCCTCTACGGCACGGGCGATGTCGGCAATGCTGGTAACGTTAGGCGAAAGCTTCACGATAAGCGTCTTGTCGTACACCTTGCGCACCGCCTTCACCACGCTAGCCGCACCCTCGCAGGTAACGCCGAAAGCCATACCGCCATCCTTCACGTTAGGACAAGAGATGTTCAACTCGATGGCAGGAATCTTCTCCAGCTCGTTTACGCGCGCCGCACACTCGGCATAGCTTTCAGGCGAATGTCCGCTCACGTTCACAATCATGTTGGTATCGATGTCCTTAATCTGAGGATAGATGTGCTCGCAGAAGTACTCCACGCCCTTGTTCTGAAGACCCACGCAGTTGAGCATACCCTGAGGCGTTTCAGCCATTCTAGGATAGTCATTTCCCTCACGTGGCTCCAGGGTTGTACCCTTCACGATGATGCCTCCTATTTCCTCCAGAGGTACGAAATCTGCAAACTCCAATCCGTAGCCGAAAGTACCCGATGCTGTCATCACAGGGTTCTTCAGCTTTAAATCCTTTATATTTACACTTAAATCAGCCATAATCTTCTAAATCAAATAATAATCTATTACATTTTTAGAGCATAAATGCTCGGATTAGATATCCCAGGTGAGCTGCTTGATGTTGATGACAGGACCATCGGTGCAGACGCACTTGTGTCCCTCGGTGGTCTTCTCCACGCAGCAGAGGCAGGCACCCACGCCACACGCCATCTTGTTCTCCAGCGATACCTCGCACTCCACGCCAGCCTTCTTGGCAAAGCGCGCCACGCTCACCATCATAGGCTTAGGACCGCAGGTGGAAATCATATCAAACTGCTCGTTCTCCAGCACAGAGTGGTTGGTTACGAAACCCACCTCGCCGGCAGAGCCATCCTCGGTGGTGATGCATACCTTGCCTATCTTGGCAAACTCGTCGAGCTCCAGCAGGTCGGTATCCTTTCGGGCACCCAGCAGGAAGGTGACTTCTGCTCCGAAATCCTTAATCATCTTACCAAAATAGAGGAGCGGAGCCACGCCTACGCCACCACCCACAAGCAGGTATTTCTGCTCCTTCCGGGTAGGCATCGTGAAGCCGTTGCCCAATGGCAGCATACAGTTGAGCGTATCGCCCGCCTGCAGTTTTCCGAGCTGCTTTGTGCCGTCGCCCACCATGGCAACGAGCAGCCAGAGCTGGTTCTTCTCGCGGTCTACGAAGTTGATAGAGATAGGTCGGCGCAGCATCGTTGTAGCCGAATGATCTACTCTTACTTCCACAAACTGGCCAGGCTTCATTTCTGGCAAAGGTTTCTCGTCGGTAAGCTTAATCAACACATGCTTGTCGCTAAGGCTTTCCACAGAAACCACCTTGAGGTCGAGAACATACTTTTTCATCTTTTCGATATTATTATTATTATAATGTTATTTACTGAGCCCACTTTAAAAAGTAAGGCTTGTTTAAAATGTTTATATTTCACGAAAATAATCTCTGATTTATGCTGTTATCTGGAATATTTTTCGTATTTTTACACCATCAATTAAAAGAATGACAATGTTTAAAAAGACAGATCCGAATCCTCAGTTAGATATATTCACGGCTCCCTCAATGCAGTTAGGAAGTCGTGCTTCAAAGAAGTATTCTGACCCCAACG
>SKEU01001489.1_pt1 | contig 11435 bp, 12 predicted proteins | sample 4819571 | NCBI WGS metagenome assembly SKEU01 (sample SAMN11008801, study PRJNA524170) | human gut metagenome | biome: Human fecal sample; material: Feces; isolation source: fecal sample from pouch patient p8, p16 | host: Homo sapiens | place: Israel: Tel-Aviv | collected 2015-06-23
ATGCCGATGCGGGAAGGGACTTAGGTGTCGAAGAAGGCAATATCCAGCAAGCAGTAAAAAGCGAATCACATTATTCGAGAGGGTACCATTTTGTAAACAGCGATGAATACGGCACGCTTGCTAAAGGGGAAATCGAGAATATCCTCAAAAGGGGCGGAAAAAGCCGCACTGTGGTCTGCGTTGAGACCGGAAAGCGCTATGAGTCCATCAAAGCCGCTTCGGCGGAGTATGGAGACAGACAGGTAAGCGCCCGGTCGAGGATTGGCCTTTGCTGTAAAAATCCCTATCTCACCTGTGGCGGCAAACATTGGTGCTATCCAGATGATTTGGAGTCAAGAATAGACAATGCCGAAGAATATACGGTACCGAGAAAAACAGCCGTACGGTGCTTAGAGACCGGGAAGATGTATGAATCCATCGCAGATGCTTCACGAGATACAGGAATAAACAACAACTCGATAGGGTCGGTAGCGCGAGGTGATAGACACAAGGCCGGGGGATACACGTGGGAGTACGTGAATCCGGCACCTGATAAGCGCGATAACAGAGGGTGCAACCAACCAACAGCAAAGAAGGTGCGCTGTGCGGAAACCGGCAACCAGTTCGTTTCGCTCAGTGACGCAGCAAGGGCAGTAGGGTTACGAAATGGCAATTCGATACGCAGGGCTATCGACAGAGGTGGCACGGCAGGAGGTTATCACTGGGAGTACCTAGACGAAAAAAAGGAGGTGAGCACAGATGACCATCATCAAGCAGACGGGCGTGCAGAGTAACGGGCACATGAAGAACCTGCGCGGCTACATCAACGATGACCGCAAAGTGCTCGTGCGCGATTCCCTCAACATGGATGGATGCACCAACCCGAAGCGTTGGTCGCACCACATGTGGATGACGAGGGAGATGTACGGTCACAACAAGTCAGCACGGCGCGTGAGGGACAAAAAGACCGGGGAACTGAAAGATGCCAAGAATACGGTTCTCTACCATCAGATTCTCGGGTTCAACCCAGACGAGTGCGACCTAAACGGCGGCAGGCTCTCACCCGAAGACTGCATGAGGTACGCAAAGGAATATGTCGGGAAATACTACCCGAACCAACAGATAGTGATGGCACTACACAACGAATACTGCAAGGCGGACAAGACCCATCGCTATGCCATCCATATCGTCATCAACCGTACCGACCTCTCCACGGGCAAGCGGCTCGATGAGGGGAGCGGGAAAAGCGCCAAGGTGAAACGTGCCAGCCGCATCCGCGACCTCGACCACGAATGGGGGTTGAAGCAGGTCGTGGAGGGCGAGCGCAATTCCTCCGTCCATAAGAAGCAACCGTCCCGTATCGAGAAGGAACTTGCGGCACGCGGCATCGACTCCTATAAGACGAACTTGCGAGAGCTGTGCCGCATCGCCGCCGGGGAAGCGGAGAACATCTATGATTACCGCGAGCTTCTGGAATCATGGGGCGTTGACACGGAGTTCAAGAGGGGGCGCATGTACGTTACCGACACGGACAACAACCGCTATGCCTTCTCCGTGGCGAAGCTCGATGCAGACCTCGGAACGAAGGGGTTGGAAGCTGCGTTCACGGCGAATGTGGCGAAATCCATTCATGCGGAAGGAAGCGCAGCCGTTGCGGAGAAGAGGGATATCGAGCGGCAAAAGGCGATGGTAACGGAAACGAAGGAGAGGTACCTTGCGCAAATCCGAAACGTCTACCGGAAGTACCGCAAGGAGATACGCGGTATGGAGGGCATGGAAATCGTGGATATCCCCAAGCTGAAACTCCCGCGCCCCGATTCAGATATCGCGGACGATTCGGAGGTCAAGCGCCTGATTCTCGCCTGTTGGCGCGGAGCCGACGAACTCAGGGCGGAAGTATCCTCGACGGTCATGCCGAAAGGGAAGAAGAACGGCGGAAACGCCGGGAGCGGCGGTTCCCAGCGGGCGCAACAGGCACCTGCGCAGGAACGCCCGGAACCGAACAAGGAGAACGGCGAGCGTTAATTAAAACGCGGCGCGGGCGGGATATTCCGCCTGCGCCGCAATACGGGTTGCGAGAATCGGCATAAAAGCGCCCGCCGTTCCCCTAATGTCGCACATCAGGGAGCAGCGGGCTAAAGCAAGAAAGTTTCTCCACGAAGGAAGAAAACGCGTCCAGTTTACCTCACTATGCGTTCGCGTCAAGCTGACGCTTGAGATTCGACACCTTCAACCACTGGAGAAGGAAGGCAATGGGCGCGAATGCAGCCGGGATGGAAAGAAGAAGTGTCGCTATGAGGAGCAGTCCGAGAGCGTTACCCCACACGAACAGCCTTGAGCGCTTGATTGCACGCCATGCAGCGATGTAGCCAGCCGGTACCGTGCCGACGTAAAACCCGGTAAAGGCTGTTGCAGCCAGCAGGACGGGAACGAGTGCAATGATTCCAATTGCACCCGTCTGAGTTATCAGGGCAGGGGAATTAACGAGAAGCAAAAGGAAAACAACTATCGCGGTTATCGTCCCGACGATATAGAGGAACTTCTTCATCAAATCGAAGACTCGTTTTTCCTCATCATATTCGGCGCGAATTGCCATGGTGTTGTCTTGGTATATCGGGTGTTGGTAGGTTCGCATGTTATGACCTTCTTTCTAATGTCAATTCTAATAAGTCTGTTAGTTTGCATGACGGACGAATTACCGACCGTTCCATGTAAACAGATATAGGTTTACGAGTCTATCTTACTATATTGCTGGGTTGCTTTCAAGCTGGTTTGTTATCCTATTTGTGCGGGATATATGGAGTATCGTCTTGAAGATTTATCTGGTTTGGTGGTATGATATATTACCAGTAATCAAGCTAGCCGGAAGAAAGGAGATACCATGGCGGGTAAGCCACAGGCGGAGAAAGCCGTTGAGCGTTTCCCGGAACTCGGGTGTTTCGCGGTTGCGGTGCGCCGCATCGTGTACGAGAAGGGGATGACGCTCGACAACGCCATCAAGAAAAGCGGAATCAGCAAATCCGCTTGGTTTGCCGGGATGGCCGGAAGCGGGGGAAAGCCATCGCGTCTGCCGAGCCTTGCGTCCTTTTTCGCTATCGCGGACGGTCTCGGAATCACGCCCGAGGAGCTAATTGCCGCGATGCGGAAGGAAGCCGAAGTGCGGGAGAAGAGCAATGGGGAGAGGGCTGAGAACGATGAGTAGGATTTTCATCACCATAGGGAGCGCCTACTCGAAAGCCGCAAATGTAAACCCCGTGGACGGCATCTGGTGTTCCGACTGCGGATGGGCGGGGCGCGTCGAGGAGGATATGACGGATTCTGAGGAGAGCGAAGAGCCGCTGTTCGAGGAGTTTTCCGAATATGTCCCGAAGTTCTGCCCAAACTGCGGGGTGAACCTGCGAAAACCCTAGAGGTGTCCAGACAAAGGGACACCTGATGCGATAGGCTGTTCCTGTCCGATAGGAAAGACCGGTAAGGTCGAGGAGAGAGATGGAAAAGGAACGTTTTCTTGTCGAGGTGACGGTGAAGGGCGAGAAGGATTGGAAGGTGATACACATGTGCGGGAACATGGCGGATGCCGTGCCGGTCGCGGATGCGGTACACAACCTCTCCTATCTGCTCAACACGCCCATCGCTATCCGCGTGCGCGAGAAGAGGGGCAAGGGGTTGGAGGGCTGACGGATGGAAAGGAGCGAAGATTACATGGCAAAGCATTTTAGCGAAGTGAAGAGGGAACTTGAGCAGTCGGACGGGCATATGGCCGGTATCGGCCAGCAGCTTAAGCTCTCCGAGGAAGCGAGGGATGCCAGAAATGCCGGACGAAGGCTTGAGGACGAGAACGACGAGACCGACCTCATCGGAACCGTGAAGAAGCTGGAAGACCTTATCGCCGAGCAGCGCCAGAGTAACGAACGCATCGCAAGGGAGATGCGCGGCATGGTTTCGGAGATGAAGGATGTGCTCGAAAAGGTCGAGGAGCTGAGAAACGGCGCGGCGGACGCGCAGCATCAGGCGAATCAGATGGCGCTCATGGGAGTTGCCAATGCCCAGCAGAAAGCTGGGGAGATGACCATAAAGAACGTCGAAGAGGTGACTGCAAGGAGCAGGAAGGTCATCGACTCGATGGTAGAGGAATCCAAGAGACGCATTGAGCGGCTTTCGATGGTGACGCTTCCAGACAGACTGTTCTACTACTGTAAGTGGATGGCGGTCATTCTCGTGCTCATCATTCTCGTGCATGTCCTATGGGGCATGTTGGTGTAGAGACCTACCGGTAATATAGATAGCAGGAAATCTTCTTATAAGACAGAAAGGACTGACAGAAATGAAGAAAGACAGCAATATGTTTAACGATAACAGCATCGAGACTGAGGGTGTCCCGGCGGACAAGACCGCCGAAATCCCGAAGGTCGTGGATTCGACGGAGGAGGAGAATGCCAAGAAGCCGCTCGTGCTCTTCGGGCGCGAGTTCTCCCGCAAACAGGTCTGCGCGGCTGGTGCAGGAATCCTCTGTGCGGCGCTTCTCATCGGCAGCGGTGGATATGCCATCACACATGCGGATTGGACGGGCAAAGCGAACGCCCCTGCGGTGTCCCAGTCAAAGGACGATGAGGAGCAGGACATGGTGCTTTCCCTTGAGGTGAAGGCTGACGGCTGGGATACGGAAACCTCCACGCCCGTCATCGCCCATATCGAGGATGAGGACGGGAAAGTAGACTTCTACACCGCCATCGCCGCGAACAAGCAGGTGACCGTGAAGGTCGGTGAGTCCGGTACCTATACCGTCACATTCATCTCACCGGTGAACGCCGACGGCTCCATCTATAAGGTGCCATCGAAGAAGGTTACCGCCGGAAAAGCCGACAAGACAGTTGCCACAGGCGTGACTTTCGATAAGGTGGATGCGGACAAGGTAACGAAAGATGACTTGACAGCCATTGCCAAGGACGTTGCGGAAGCCGTGAAGAAGGGCGATTCCACCCTGACCGGGGACAAGGGCGCTGAGGTCGTGAAGAAGTTCGAGGACAACATCAAGAAGAACCCGAACGCCGATACCGATGCCGTCGAGAAGGAGACCGAGAAGGCTCAGGAGTCCGCCAAGGAAGAGAAGTCCGACGCGAAGACCCCGGAAACTTCCGACAGCAAGAAGAGCGATTCAGGTTCATCCAACGGCTCCAAGAAGGATAATGGGAAGACCACAGGCAGCTCCGATAATTCTGGAAACAAGAGCAATTCATCCTCCAAGAAAGACGAGGGAAAATCCGATAGCAAGCCGAGTGGCGGCAACAGCAGCAACTCCGGCTCAAACTCCAATTCAGGCAGTTCATCGAAAAAGGATGACACCCCGGCGCATCAGCACAACTGGGTTGCCCAGACAAAAACCGTCCATCACGACGCTCAGTACAAGACCGTCCACCACGACGCGGTGACGCATCAGGTATGGCATGACGCGGTGACGGAGGAACACTATATCTGCAACCAGTGCGGTGCGGATATCACGTCTGACCCTTGGGGGCATATTAACAACTCTCTTATGAATGGTGGTAATTGCGGAAGCTATCACTCTACCTATGTGACTGTAAAGCAGGGGTATTATGAAACCGTGACCGACCAAGCGGCCTATGACGAGCAGGTGCAGGTGCGCGATGCATGGGATGAGACTGTGACCACTGGGTATAAGTGCTCTTCTTGCGGTGCCACGAAGTAACTTGAAAGAGCAAAGCAATCGTCTATTTCAGGAAAGGAAAGCCCCGGCCATTTGACCGGGGCTTTTTCTAATGCGCTCTGTTCAGGTCTTTCGGTGGTTCCAATCCGTTCCGTTTCGATAGCTCTGCGGTCGCACTCTTCATATCACCGATTTCGGAACCGAAGAAATCCGGCTCCTCACGCTCAAGCGAATGGGCGGGAACCGGAACGATGATACCATGGGAACCCTTGATATAGGAGAGGGCATCGTGGCGCTCGCCGACCTCGGTGACCGACGCGGCGAGAAGGGAATCATTGAACCAAGGATATCTTTGTTGCAATTTCTCCATGACGGCCATCGCCTTGTCAATCGGCATCACCGCTATCGACTCATACCCGGAATACTGGGTATGGATGAATCCGTTGCGTTCCATGAAGATTCGGATAAGCGACCAAGCTCCGCGCCAAGCGTTCGGTCTGATAGAGTTGTAATTTTCACTGAGCGCAGCCGTTCCCAAATCGAAGTGAAGTTCCTTGCGGGTCTCGGGGCGGAGGGGAAGCGATAATTGCAATCCGTTCTCAAGAAACTCCTTCACATCATAGCTTTCACCGATTTCCGTGAAGGTGGCTGCTTTCACGCATCTATGAAACCAAGGAAACTTATCCATCATCTTATCTACGGTGCCATAGGCGCGTTGATAGGACATGACGATATTTTCAGCCGATTCATACCCTGAATATTGTGGCTTTTCAAAGCAATGGGATTCCAGAAAGTCCTGAATGTCTGACCATGGATTCTTTTTACCAGTATAGAAGCGTTCAACAGATTTGTTGTCTAGGTCGAAATGAAATGCTTTCCTATCAAGTTCCATTTGGAATCCTAAGTGTAAATGCGGTTAGTCGTAAATACGTTCCGGACTGATATCCCGGATTACCTGTAGGTAGTCTTCACCCTCCGGTTCATTCATATCCTCATAGGTGCGCCATGACTTAATGTTCTGCATCACCCAAGGCTGTTTGGATAGAGTCGCGCAAACAGGGCACTGCGCCCCGAACTGCACCTTGCGGTTCTTTGCCTGCCAAGTACCAAGACCGATGCGCACGTTGCCCATCTGCTCCGCATACTTTCCCACGCAATCGTAGAGGTCATCTACGTTGTAACCATTCCTTTTTGCCTTCTCATCATCGAACTCGATGGTGAAGCGCCAAGGTCTCTTTTCCATTTCTGCCATACCTATCGTCCTTTCTGCCAGATGGCTGTTATCATATGTTGCCATTATACTATAATGCCGGTATTACGGCAATATGGAAATTGAACACACGTTCTTTTTGGCAAACGCATGTTACAGAACGGTGGAGAGAACGTTTTCTGGCATCTCGCTTTCCGGCTGGTGTTCGGATGCGCTTGCCATGTCATGACTCTCCCCGGCAAGTGATACCTCCTCTTCCAGTTCCGGTGCGTCAATCTCAATGTTCTTTCCCAGTTCCTCCTCGTAGCGCTCCATGATGAAGGTGTCCGCATGGTCTGCCTTCGATGCGGCTTTGAAGAGATAGGAAGGGTCGTTTTCCAAGGCGTTCATCCAAGATTGCAGATAGGAGACGTGGTTCTCGTAGAACTCGCCCTCCAAATCGGTGCTCTGGATACCGAGGTCTGCGGAAAGGAAAAGGCTTCCAAGCTCCGCGACCAGCTCTTCCTCAGCATAGGAAGGGCTTCCGAAGCGGGTGTCGAGTTCACGGGCGAGGGCGGATGGGTGTCCGGTGGAGTGGGTCATCTCATGCAGCAGGACGCGGGTGAACGCTTCATCCGAGCGAAAGGTCTCTCGCGGGGCGATGAGGATGCGGTCGGTAGCCGGAGAGTAGGCGGCACTTCCGAGGTAGCCGCTGCTCTCGATGACGGGGCATCTGGAAGACTCCTCAAGGTTCTGTGCGATGGTTGCCGTTCGGTCGTTCAGATGGACGGGAGCGTTCTCCGGCGGGATGCCCTCGATATCCTCCGCATTGAAGACGTTCCAGTAGCCCACGAGCTTCGGGTAGCGTCCGGCAAGTTCCTTCTCGCCGGTATCCTCGTTTTCCTTGTAGAAGGCGAACTGTTTCCATTTCTCGATGAGCGCGGACTTGGCACCCTTTTTCACATGCCAACCGGCATCCTTTATCTGGTTGAAGGTAGCCCACCGGTTGTCCGTATAGCCGCGCATGAACCCGATGAAGCCAAGATGCACACGGTTTCCGCCCTGATACACGGTGCCGGAGACGGGGTTGTGCGGTGTTAGGAAGGGCAGGTACGGTTCTGCCCAATGAAGCCCGTCGCGCTTCATGTCCTCGATGATTTTCTCAACGACCGCCTGACGCTGGTTATCAATAATCTCCGTAGGAGTCTGCTTCTGCTTAGATTTCATCATGGTCTCCTTTCCGGGAAAGCTCATTGAAATTATACGATAGCTGCCGCTTTTCCGACATGTTCTAAGAAAACGACCCCACAGAATCGCATCTGCGGGGTCTTGACGGTACGTTTGTAGCGTGGGTGCGAACGGATTGAAACCTGCCCTTATTCGGCATCAGAGCCAGTCTGACGGGATTCGGACGAAACAGTTTCCGTTTGCGCCTGTTTTTGGTCGATACTGGTGGTCACAACCGTCCGCTCATTCTGCTTCCAGAAGTTATAGGAGCAGGAGACGAGGGAGATGACCTGATTCGGTTCGGAATCGGTATCGAGTACCATGGCGGCAGATTCCCGCGAGGAATCGTACCAGTTCCGAAAATCCGAATCACCGGCAAAGACCGTCCGTTTGGTCGGCTCCCATCCCTTCACGATATTCGCGAAGCGCACGGTGTAGCGCATCTTGGTGTTTGGGGTTTGGATGAGTACAGTCTGATGCTCAGAAGCGAAGGATTTATCGCTATACCGTTGGATGTTGCCGAAACAGGTGACCGCGTTCCCGAGGGTCAGGCTGTGTCCGAGGATGACGGCATTCGGACTTTGAAAGCCCTCCTTCTCGCATTCTGCGTCGAGATAGAGCGCACCCAAGGGATTGTAGTTCCGGTAGATATCGTGATGCAGGTAGTAATCCGGGTCAGATGCGTGGGCTTGCAGGATGGGATGGTTGATATCCGTCCCCGGCACGGTTATCCATCCGATAACATCCCCGTTCACGCTCTTCCAGTAATCCCAATCAACAGTAGGGAACTCGGATTCCCGACCACCTGCGCTTTCCGTGGCGGTTTCCTGCGGCGTGCCGTTTGGTGACGGTGAGGGACTTGCATCCCGATAGAAATGAAGCAGCACGCCGAAAAGGATGGCAGCGACGGCCAAGAAGACCGCCGCTGCCGCAAAAGCCGCACGGGATTTCCGGTTATGATTTCCCAATCTGGCCATCTGAATTACTTGGCGGCATCCGATGTGGCCTGCGGGGCATCCTTCGTCGCTCCGCAGGTGGTGCAGACCAGCTTGTCGATGACCGTCTCATCGTAAGCCGGGGTGTCGGTGACCTGTTTGTCATAGCCCTCGCTCACCATGACCTCATCGGTGATGGGGACATTGGTGGAGTAGCCGGAGTGACCGGTCTGCTTGATGTGGTCATCGGCCTTGCCGTCGATGACCTGCTTGCACTCATTGCAAACGGTATGGTAGGTGGTCAGGTTCTGGTAGACGGGTGCTACGTGCTCCGTGTGCGTCACAGCGTCATGGTGGACGGTCTTGTAGGTGATAGACCAGTCGTGGGTGTGAGACTTCTCTTTGCTCTTAGAGCCGTCCTTCGCAGACGCATCGGAACCGCTTTCCTTGGAATCATTCGCCTGCACGGATTCGGTCTTGGAACCTGCGCCGGTTGGGTGGCCGATGCCGTAATAGGCACCGCCGCCGATGAGCGCGACGAGAGCAAGGCCGCAGATGGCGGCAATGACCTTCCGGTTATGCGGCTTCTTCTCGCTTTCCGGGTTCGCGTGCATGTTGTTCCCATCCGCAGGTGATTCGGTGGAATCTCCGTCGTTCATCTCGATATCGTTCTCTTTATCGTCCTTCATGGGTGTATCCCCCTTTCAAATTAAAAAGGAAGGCAGGGTGCCGGAGTGTCGCGGCACCCTGCCGGTTTCAGGCGTTACGGGCACTAGGCTTCGGTGTTATCCTCTGCGTTCTCGTCCGCATCGCCCTTGGTGGTCTTGCGGCTCTTGATGCCGTAAGCGGTCGCGCAGCCTGCGGCAATCAGGAGGATGCCGATGGCGATGGCGATGTTCGTCATGTCAACGCCGGTCTTTCCGTAGGTGGAGCCTGCCGGGGTCGAGGTGACGGTCACGGACTGTCCCTCGTCGTTGATATCCTTATGCTCCGCTACGGTAACGTCCGTGGCCTTGCCGTCGATATCGCTCTGTTTGGTCAGCTCCTCGAAGACAACCAGTGTATGACCGTCGAGGGAGGTTGCATCGAACTCGCCGAGGTTGATGGAGACCGTGCCGCTCTCACTGTTCGGCGTGAACTTGAGTTCGGCGGTCACGCCCTTGTCGGCAACCTTCAAAGGTTCGCCGGTCTTCTTATCCATGAGCGTGGCATGGAGCGTGTACTCCTTGCCGGGGATAAGACCCTCGTACTTCACCTCGTCAGTGATGACGGCATCCTTGCCAGCCATCAGTTCATGGTCACCGTCGGACTTGTCAGTCGCGGTGGTACCGATGGTACTCGGGGCGAGTTTTACCGTCTGTCCCTCGTTGTCCTTATCGCATTCGCTCGCGACGATGGAAACGGGAGTCTCATCGGAAGCGTTCTCGATGCTGCCCTTGAACATGACCTCGAAGACCACGAGGTTCTTGGTCTCGCCGGACAGGCGGTCGATAACGTCGTTGGAGTTGAAGGTGTAGTCCATGTCGATGGAACCGGACTCCTTCTCAGGGGTGAACTCCGCCGTCTTGTAGACAAGGCAGGAGAGGAGGTCTTTGTTCTCCTCGGCATATGCCTTGACCTTGGCGAGGTCGATGGAAGCGGTCGGGAGCTTCTTTGCGTTCGACCAGTCGATACCGTTATCGGTAACCTCGACCTCATCGGCCTTGTAGGTTTCCTCGATATTACGGACGAAGCTTGTGCCGCCGTCTGCGGTGGCGCTGCCGCTACCCTCCAGACCGGTGAGCTTCCAAGTGCCGTCTTCCTGCTCGGTGAGAGTCTGGGTGTCGGTCTTGACAGTCCAAGTGCCGTCCTCGTTCTCGGTGCGCTCGGAAGCATCATAGGTGTAGGAACCGTCCGCGTTCTTGACGATGGCGGCACCGTTGCCCCAGTCCTTGTCCTTAACCTTGATGGAGTAGGTGTTCGACTGGAAGCCGAGCACGTTCATCAGGCCGGAGGTGAACTTGGTGAGGTCATCCTCGGTATACTTCTTCGCACCTTCGCCAGTCAGCACGGGAAGACCGGTCTTTGCATCCATCAGGATACCGGCCATGGTGTAGGCCTTGCCGGTGAGCACATGGTCGTACTCCACCTTGTCGGTGACGGTGGACTCGGCATCGGCGATAACGGTCTTGTCACCATCGAGCTTGTCCGTGGCTGTGGTACCAATCTCGGAAGTGTGCATGGTGACCGTCTGGTCTTCATCCTCGATATCGCTATGGGAAGCAATCTCCTTGTCCTTGTAGGACAGGGACTCGAAAGCGACCACCGGCGTGTTGTCTTTCAGGAGCGACCCATCGAAGGTGAAGGTCACATCGACGGTGCCGTAGGTGTCCTCGGGAACGAACTCGGTCTCGGCGGTGACGGGGTTGCCGTCGGCATCGAGGAGCTGCTTCTTGGTGAC
>SKEU01001491.1_pt1 | contig 11390 bp, 13 predicted proteins | sample 4819571 | NCBI WGS metagenome assembly SKEU01 (sample SAMN11008801, study PRJNA524170) | human gut metagenome | biome: Human fecal sample; material: Feces; isolation source: fecal sample from pouch patient p8, p16 | host: Homo sapiens | place: Israel: Tel-Aviv | collected 2015-06-23
GGTGAATATATATGAAAAAAATAGTCATTAATGGAAATCGTCCATTAAAGGGAGAAGTAACGATATCAGGAGCTAAAAATAGTGCAGTGGCCTTAATTCCGGCTGCTATTTTAGCGGATTCTCCAGTAACCTTAGAAGGTGTTCCGGATATTCAAGATGTTCACTCATTAATGGAAATCTTGGAAATTATGGGTGTAAAAGTGAAGTTTGAAAATAATACTTTAGAAATTGACCCAAGAGAAATTGTCTCTATTCCGATGCCAAGTGGTAAAATCAATAGCTTACGTGCTTCCTACTATTTTATGGGCGCATTATTAGCAAAGTTTGGTGAAGGAGTTGTTGGCTTACCTGGTGGCTGTAATTTAGGTCCTCGTCCAATTGATTTGCATATTAAAGGATTTGAAACTTTAGGTGCTACAGTGACCAACGAACAAGGTGCGATGTATTTACGTACTGATGAAAAAGGGCTTCAAGGAGAACGTATTTATATGGATATGGTTTCGATTGGGGCTACAATTAATGTGATGCTAGCAGCTGTGAAGGCAAAAGGCAAGACGATTATTGAAAATGCGGCTCGTGAACCTGAAATTATCGATGTAGCGACTTTATTAAATAATATGGGTGCGAAAATTCGTGGTGCTGGAACCAATGAAATCCGAATTGAAGGGGTCGAGCATTTACATGGGTGCCGTCATATGATTATTCCAGACCGTATTGAAGCAGGTACCTATCTTTCACTGGCAGCTGCAGTAGGTCAAGGTGTGACTGTAAAAAATGTGATTTTTGAACACTTAGAAAGTTTTATTGCTAAATTAGAAGAAATGGGTGTGCGAATGGATATTTCTGAAGATAGTATTTATGTCCATCCTGCAGAAAAGTTAAATCCAATCAGCGTGAAAACTTTCCCATATCCGGGATTTGCAACGGATTTACAGCAACCAATTACGCCGTTATTATTTAAAGCCCAAGGAACATCAGAAATCATCGATACCATTTATCCTAAACGTATTGGCCATATTCCGGAATTGGCGCGTATGGGTGGCGATGCAAGAGTTGAAGGAAATTACATGTACCTAGGTCATACAGCGCATTTAACTGGGGCAGAGGTAGCCGCTTCTGATTTACGTGCGGGGGCTTGTCTTGTGATTGCGGGCTTAATGGCAGAGGGTACGACAAAGATTTCCAAAGTAGAAAATATTTTACGTGGGTATGACCATATTATTGAAAGACTAACTGCTTTAGGGGCAGATATTCAAATGATTGAGGAGTGATTCGGACGTGAGTGATTATTTAACAATGGCTGAGTTAGAAAACAAAACTTTAAAAGAAATCTATACATATGCACGCGAGTTTAAGATTCCTTACTACAGTCAAATGAATAAAAAAGAACTTTCACTAGCAGTTATCCGTGCACAGGCAGAAAAGCAAGGTTTCTTCTATATGGAAGGTATCTTAGACATTACCCATCAAGACGGCTATGGATTTTTGCGACCAATTAACTATGGCCCGAGTGCTGAAGATATTTATATTTCTTCTTCGCAAATTCGACGTTTCGGGTTGCGAATTGGCGATAAAGTGGCAGGAAAAGCTCGCCCACCCAAGGAAAGTGAACGTTATTATGGCTTGATGCATGTTGAAAGTGTGAATGGAAAAGATCCTGAAGAAGCAAAACAACGACCATACTTTCCGGCATTGACACCTCTATATCCAAATAAACAAATTCAATTATCAACAAAAGGCAATATGTTAACTACACGAATGATTGATATGTTTGCGCCCGTTGGATTTGGACAACGTGGTTTGATTGTGGCACCTCCAAAGGCCGGAAAAACCACGATTTTAAAAGAAATTGCCAATGGGATTACCGAAAATCATCCAGAGGTCGAGTTGATTGTGCTTTTAATTGACGAACGCCCGGAAGAAGTGACCGATTTAGAACGCAGTGTCAAAGGGGATGTTGTATATTCTACCTTTGATTTACAGCCAAGCAACCATACACGCGTTTCGGAGTTAGTTTTAGAGCGAGCGATGCGATTGGTAGAAGATAAGCGCGATGTTGTGATTTTGATGGATAGTATTACCCGTCTTGCTCGTGCTTATAATTTGGTTGTTCCGCCAAGTGGTCGTACCTTAAGTGGTGGGATTGATCCGGCTGCTTTGTATAAACCTAAAAAATTCTTTGGGGCAGCCCGTAATATTGAAGAAGGAGGTAGTTTAACAATTTTAGCTACAGCCTTAGTGGATACGGGGAGCCGCATGGATGATGTCATTTATGAAGAGTTCAAGGGTACAGGAAATATGGAATTACAGCTTTCTCGTCAACTAGCTGAACGTCGTATTTTCCCAGCTATTGATATGAAGAAATCAGGTACACGTAAAGAAGATTTACTGATGTCAGAAGAACAACTAGAAGAGACTTGGCGCTTACGTAAGAATATGGTCGGTGACTCGTTGGATTATACTGAGCAATTTATTCAGATTTTGCGTAAAACGAAGAATAATGAAGAATTTATCCAGGCCTTTCAAGATATTACTTTTGAGAATGAAGAAAAAACCATCCGACCAAACAGACGTTATATCAAGAAAAATTAGCTAAAACGATTGACAGTACAAATGGATTTTGCTAAGATAAATTTGTTGTATGTCAACGAAGAATAACTCTGGCTCAGCAAATGGACCAGGGCAAAGGAGAGAAAAACATGAAAGCAAATATTCATCCAGATTACCATCCAGTAGTATTTATGGATTCTACAACAGGATTCAAATTTTTATCAGGTTCAACTAAAACTTCAAACGAAACAGTTGAATGGGAAGATGGAAACACTTATCCATTAATCCGTGTCGAAGTGACATCAGATTCACACCCATTCTACACTGGTCGTCAAAAATTCACTCAAGCAGACGGACGCGTGGATCGTTTCAACAAAAAGTACGGTTTCACAAATTAATTTCGTCTTTGCACGAGAATTTCATTCAAAACATTGTTATAGCAACGTTTATCGGCACTCTAGCTTTTCTCTGGAGTGTCGATTTTTGCGTTTGAATGCCATTTGAAATTTTAATTAATTTGAAGGTATTTTACGAATATATCAGCAGTCTCGTTGGTTTATTTATTTTATGATAAGCCAAATAATTATGGAAATAAGTAAAATATACACAATAAGTGCTTGCTAGTCAAAAGGGATTCGTTCTAATTTAATTATGGTATGGCTTTTTTTCAGATTTTAGTTTCACCCTTTTTCATTTTCTGTTTGTGTTCAAGTTCATCTAATTCTTGCACTAAATCTTGCTTGATATATTTTAAATATGACAATCTGACAAAAAGAACAACGATTATAGCAATAAAACTTACAATAATTAACTTAAGCATTAACTATTCACATCCGTTGTGTTTCATTTTTTTAACGTAATTCAGGCAGAAGTCGCCCATCCTCTATAGGTGGTTGATGAATGCCATTCGGTATGAGGGTTACTGTTGGTAACTCGAAGACCGACAATACATTACATTGTCTGTTTATTTCGTTCTATGTTAAAATCAGTCTATATTAGAAGTGTTCCTTCTTTATTACCATCTTATTTTAGTAACTAAATATCGCAGACAAGTGATTGATGATGACATATCTGATTATGCTAAAGCTACTTTTGAAAGAATTTCAGAATCGTATCATATTACTTTAGTTAAGTGGAATCATGATAAAGACCATATTCATGTCATGTTCAAAGCTCATCCTAAAACAGAATTGACAAAATTCATCAACGCCTATAAAAGCGCTAGTTCAAGATTGATAAAACGCGATTTTCCAAGAGTCAAACAGTTTCTTTGGAAAGAACAGTTTTGGTCTAAAAGTTTTTGTCTGTTGACGACTGGTGGAGCACCAATTGATGTGATAAAGAAATACATCCAAAATCAAGGAAACAATCATAAATAGAAAGCAGGTGAACTTTGTGGAACGACTAAAAGCGTACAAATTCAGAATCTATCCAACAGAGGAACAAGAAATCTTCTTTGCCAAAACTTTCGGCTGCGTTCGTAAGGTCTACAATCTAATGCTTAATGACCGAAAAAAGGCGTATGAAGAAGTTAAAAATGCTCCTTCTAAAAAAATGATTTTTCCAACACCGGCTAAATATAAGGAAGAATTTCCATTTCTGAAAGAAGTGGATAGCCTTGCTTTGGCCAATGCCCAACTTCATTTAGATAAAGCATACAAGAATTTTTTTCGGAATAAATCCGTTGGATTTCCACGTTTCAAAAGTAAGAAAAATCCTGTTCAGAGTTATACAACGAATAATCAAAATGGTACAGTTGCTTTGATTGATAATAAATTCATAAAAGTTCCTAAATTGAAATCATTAATAAGAATTAAGCTTCATAGACAACCAAAAGGGATGATTAAATCTGCAATAGTATCACGGCATTCTAGTGGTAAATACTATATTTCTTTGCTATGTAAAGAAGAAATTAACGAGTTACCTAAAACCAATTCTGCAATTGGCATTGACTTAGGTATTACAGACTTTGCGATTCTTTCAGATGGGCAAAAAATTGATAATAATAGATTAACGTCCAAAATGGAAAAGAAATTAAAACGTGAACAACGTAAGTTATCTAAGCGTGCCTTATTAGCTAAGAAAAAAGGTATCCCTTTATCTGAAGCTAAAAATTACCAAAAACAAAAACTCAAAGTAGCTAGATTGCATGAAAAAGTAATGAATCAACGTACTGATTTTCTGAATAAGTTAAGTACAGAAATTATCAAAAATCACGATATTATCTGTATTGAAGACTTAAACGTAAAAGGTATGTTGCGTAATCATAAATTAGCAAGAAGTATTTCTGATGTATCTTGGTCTAGCTTTGTGGCTAAGTTGCAATACAAAGCGGACTGGTATGGACGTGAAATCATCAAAGTGGATATGTGGTTTCCATCTAGTCAAATTTGTTCAGGATGCGGACATAAAGACGGTAAGAAACCGCTCGATATTCGAGAATGGACTTGCCCTATTTGTCATACTCATCATGACCGAGATATCAACGCTAGTATCAATATACTGACCGAAGGTCTAAGAATACAAACTTCAGCTTAGGCACAATCAAAAAACCGTAGGAACTACGGGGATAGCTTGGTAAATAAGAGAAACCGCTGTTAGTGAAGAAATAAGCTATCAAGTATGCTCTATTCCCAAGAAGCTCCCACTTCAAGCGTTAAGAACCGTTAGGTTTAGCTAAGTGGTGAGTAGTTCACTCTGGTATGTTTGGATATGGATACTACTTCTTATTTTTCATTCTCTTGATAATCATTCCCACAAAGCAAATGGCATATATTGCAGCAAGCCATGAAGGGAGTGAATTGGATACTGCTAAAAACAAGCAAATTAAACTAAAGAGGAGCATCAGGATATAGAAGTATTTCATTATCATAAGTCCTCCGTAAACGTATTAGATAAAGTGTGTATGTTTGACTTTCCATTGTTCTAGCTTGATATTGAGCCAAAAACTATAAATACCTAAAGTAATAATGGTGAGTAGAAACCATTTGATCCAGCTACCAAATAATTGCATAGCGGTTCCATCGAAATAAAGTCTGCGTCCATTGATGACAGTATGCTTGATTTTCCAATTATACAGCAGGCAAATTCCCCACGGTGTGCAGATGCCAAGTGTACAAATTGTAATTATTGCCGCCAGTAGATAAGTGCCGATATAGGTAGCTAAACCACCATCAAAATAAGATTCATTCATAATAATGCTGCCTCCTTTTTATAACAAATGTATCTTATATTATTTTCTAGAAAAAAGCAATTGGAATTTAAAAAAATAGATTTAGAATGAGAAGTGTAAGATGAAATGGAGAATAGGAGGTGGGAAAATGGTGTTATATCAATAGGCTTTAGCAATAGCAAGGGATGCGCATAAAGGTCAAGTTGATAAAGCAGGGGTGGATTATATCCAACCTCCACTCTTTGTTGCAAGTTTGGTAGAAGGTGAGCTGGCTAAAACGGTGGCATTGTTGCATGATGTAGTAGAAGATTCGGATTGGACACTGGAGGATTTACGCAAGAAGGGTTTACCTGAAGAGGTTGTTCAAGCCGTTGGAATCCTAACTAAGAAACGTAATGAAAAATACGAAGAATATATATTACGTGTAAAGCAAAATCCTTTAGCTAGACAAGTAAAGTTGGCCGATTTGCAGCATAATTCTGATCTTTCAAGATTAACTACTGTTACAGAAATCGATCGCAAAAGAGCAGAAAAATATCGACAAGCCATTGCATTTTTATGAGAATTAAAAAAGAGAACTAGTCGCAACAATTAAAGGACTAGTTCTCTTTTAGTTTAGTTTAAGACTGCTTGGGCCAATGCTTTTTGAATGGCCACAATGCTATCATCACTTCTGAATTGTAAGCTTTCAGCAGGTAGTTCGGCACTAGAAATCCAAATTTTTAACTCAGCATCTAAGTCAAAATGACCACTTGTTTCCACTGAAAAGCGTGAAATAGAGCGATAAGGAATGGACTTATATTCCGCTTTTTTGCCAGTCATGCCTTGTTTGTCGACAATAATTAGTCTTTTTTCAGTAAAAACTAATAAATCGCGGACAAGTTTAAAGGCTAAATCAACTTTTTCCTCAGGCATTAAGACATCTTGTAACTCCTTTTGAGCTACATCGATATTCATTTTACTTGCATTACCTAATAAACCGTTAAATAATCCCATATCATCACCTCGTAATAATTTTCTTAATTCGATTATATCAAGAATTAGTTTCTTAGACAATTGTACAAAAGACTGATTTTAGATGAAAAAATAGACAGCCAGAAGTATTCCTTCAAGCTGTCTATTTTTTACATACCGATGAGATAATCTTCGTCTTTCATTGCTTCGACGGTACCTAAAAGATAACCATTGCCGACTTGAGAGAAGAAATCATGATTACTTGTACCTGTTGAAATCCCATTCATTACGATTGGATTGACATCATTAGCAGTATCTGGGAAGAGTGGATCTTGTCCTAAGTTCATCAATGCTTTATTGGCGTTATAACGTAGGAAAGTTTTGACCTCATCTGTCCAGCCCAATTCATCATAAAGTTCTTCCGTGTAGCGTTCTTCGTTTTCGTATAATTCATAAAGTAAATCATACATCCAATCACGTAGGTTTTCTTGCTCTTCAGCAGATAATTCATTAAAACCTAATTGGAATTTATAGCCGATATAAGTGCCATGTACGGACTCATCACGGATAATTAATTTAATAATTTCCGCTACGTTTGCTAATTTATTGTTTCCTAAGTAGTAAAGTGGCGTATAAAAACCTGAATAGAAAAGGAAAGTTTCCAAAAAGACGCTGGCTACTTTCTTTTCTAGCGCCGTGCCGTTTTTATAGATTTCATTAATTCGTTCGGCTTTTTTCTGTAAATAGGGATTCGTATTCGTCCATTCGAATATTTCTTCAATTTCAGACTTGGTATTCAAAGTACTGAAAATAGAAGAGTAACTTTTTGCGTGCACAGATTCCATAAACTGGATATTGTTCAACACGGCTTCTTCATGTGGCGTGCGGGCATCTTTGCGTAAATGCTCCATCCCACTTTCTGATTGGACTGTATCTAAAAGGGTTAGGCCACCAAATACATGTCCCACTGTGGTCTTTTCTAATTCAGAAAGTCCACGCCAGTCATCTAAGTCATTGGATAAGGGAATACGTGTATCCAACCAAAATTGTTCTGTTAATTTTTCCCAAGTAGATTTATCGATAATATCTTCAATTTCATTCCAGTTAATCGCTGCATAATAAGTTTCTGCCATTTTCTTCACTCCTTTTTAGATGACACAACTTTCACATTGGTTGCTACCGATTTCTTCTGCGTCATCTGTGAAAGTACGAATATAATAAATCGATTTAATTCCTTTGTGGAAAGCGTAGTGACGTAAAATGTTTAAATCACGCGTTGTTTGTTTGGTTGTTGTTTTCCATTCATATAGACCCGCTGGGATTTCTGAGCGCATAAATAGTGTTAAACTCATGCCTTGGTCGATATGTTGTTGCGCAGTGGCATACACATCAATTACTTTACGCATATCCATATCATAAGCAGAAGTGTAATATTTAATTGTGTCATTAGAAAGTAATGGGGCAGGATAATAAATCTTTCCAATTTTCTTTTCTTGACGTTCTTCAATTAAACGGGTGATTGGATGTAAGCTGGCACTGGTATCGTTAATATAAGAAATTGAACCATTTGGTGCAACTGCTAGGCGATTTTGATGATACATTCCATATTTTTGTACGAGTTGTGCTAATTCAGTCCAGGCTTGTCCATCTGGAATAAAGATACCTTCAAATAAGGCCTTTACTTTTTCAGATTTTGGTTGGAATTGCCCAGTTACATATTTTTCAAAATAGCTACCATCAGCATATTTTGATTTTTCGAAGTGATGGAAAGTTTGTTTGCGTTCCTTGGCAATTTGCATACTTTCATAAATGGTCCAGTAATTTAAAAGCATAAAGTAAATATCGGTAAATTCAATGGACTCTTTTGAACCATATGCCATGTGATGTTTCGCAAAATAGGTGTGTAAGCCCATGGCACCTAAACCGATTGTATGACTTAAAGCATTCCCATTTTGAATAGAAGGAACTACATCGATATCTGAAGCATCCGTGACATAGGTTAAGGCACGCGTCATCACACGAACAGATTTACCAAAGTCAGGACTTTCCATTAAATTGACGATATTGGTTGAGCCTAAGTTACAGCTAATATCTGTACCTAAAACCTCAAATTCTTGTTTACCATTTAAAATAGAAGGTTGTTGAACTTGTAAAATTTCTGAACATAGATTGCTCATGATAATTTTTCCGTCAATTGGATTGGCACGATTGGCTGTATCTAAGTTTACGACATATGGATAACCTGATTCTTGTTGTAATTTAGAGATTTCATTTTCTAAATCACGGGCTTTAATCTTAGTTTTACGAATATTAGGATTAGCCACTAGATTATCATATTCTTTTGTAATATCGATATAAGAGAATGGGACGCCGTATTCTCGTTCAATGCTATATGGACTAAATAGGTACATATCTTCATTTTTGCGTGTAAGCTCATAGAATTTATCAGGTACTAATACACCTAGCGAAAGGGTCTTTACGCGAATTTTTTCATCAGCATTTTCTTTTTTAGCAGATAAAAATTGGATAATATCTGGATGAAAGACATTTAGATAAACCACCCCAGCGCCTTGACGTTGACCAAGCTGGTTGGAGTAACTAAAACTATCTTCAAATAATTTCATTACTGGCATCACACCGCTAGCTGCATTTTCATAACCCTTAATTGGGGCACCGGCTTCACGTAGGTTTGACAGTGTAATTCCGACACCACCACCGATACGTGATAATTGCAAGGCAGAGTTAATCCCACGTCCAATAGAGTTCATATCATCGGTAATTTGGATTAAAAAGCAACTCACTAATTCGCCACGACGTTTACGACCGGCATTTAAAAAGGAAGGTGTTGCTGGTTGATAACGTTGATGAATCATTTCATCGGCTAAAGCTAAGGCTAATTCTTCATTACCATCTGCAAAATAAAGGGCATTAAAGGCGACGCGATCTTCATAAGTTTCTAGATAAGTGGTCCCATCATTGGTTTTAAGGGCGTACTGAGAATAAAACTTATAAGCTGCCATAAATGATTTGAAACGGAAATTTTGTTCAAATAAATAAGTATATAGTTTCTCAATAAATGCTAAATTATATTTTGCTAAAAATTCGGTTTCAAGGTAATCATGTGTAGTTAAATAATCCAACTTTTCTTTAATAGTAGAAAAAGTCATCGTATTTGGTTTTACATTCTCTTCAAAAAATGCCTGCAGTGCTTCTTGATCTTTTTGAAGAGGAATTTGGCCATTCACTGGTCGATTAATTTCATTATTTAATTTAAAGTAACTGACATCTTTCAGTGCTTTTAAACTCATCCGCTCACAACCTTTTTGTTTTTTTAATGAAACATAAAAAAAGATTTGTAGTTATTTAGTAACATACAAATCATTCAATTATACATATGAATATAAATGATTTTAATCATTTTGTCTAGGCTAATAACTTCAATTGATCTGGACGGAAACCGACAATCGTAGCTACGTCAGAAGTCACCACAGGAACGGTTTGAAATCCATTTTCTTTTAGCCAATCAATTGCTTCTGGTTGAATATCAATATTGATTTCTTCAAAGCTGATTTGATTTTGTGTTAAAAAGCGTTTTGCCATTTTACATTGCATACAATTATTTTTCGAAAATAGTTTAATACTCATGACTGCTTCCTCCGTTAATCTTTATATCATTAGTATAATGCTCTTTGACGAAATGTCAACTATAAAAACACAATATATAGTGGTTGATTTTGTGAATAAACACAATAGATAGTATTTCACAATAAAAATGTATACAAATGAATGTTTTGTATATTTTCATGAAAGCAATTCAATGACTAGTATTTTAAGCTTTCATTTTTATTGCAGAATATTAAGTTGTGATTTTAAACTGTGGATATTCAAAAATTTGTATAGTTAGATTCACAAAATAAGCAAGAGTCATCCACAAGATATAGTATAGTGTCAACTTGTCAAGCACAAGAAATATGAAACAAAAGAAAGATATGAAACATTTACCGGAAATCTAGCCTATCCTATTGACAAAAGAAAAAGACAAGTTATCCCTATGTGTTTATAAGGAAGAAAACTTGTCTAGTCAAATTAGTTATTCTATGATGCAATCTAATTCAAAGTAATAATTATTTATATATTTTCTCAATTTGTGTATCCGGTATAATCCATAATAGTGTGATACAGAATAATAATACGTAACTTGCAATCGGTGCAACAAAAGCCAATAAAGCGGATAGGAGGTAAGAGGTAATAGAAATCTTTGCCTTCAAATCGCGTCCAAATAAAATAGTTGTTTAATTAATGAATGTTCTTCATGGGTATCGAGGATGGCATTTTGCAGTAGGTAATAAGAAATAGCACACATAAATAAAACAAAGCCATGCATAAATGTTGGGGCAGTTTTAAATAAATGTGCACCTAACCAACTTGTCGTAACTGGTAAAAGCAACATCCAAAATAGCCAATGTAGATTTAACCATAAAATTTTTCCTGAGACCTTTTCTAAAGTCGAGATTAGATGATGATGATGATTATTCCAATAAATACCTATATATAAATAACTTAAAATATAGGCAAAAAAGTGGGGATAACTTCTTTGATTGCTTCAAAAGTAAAGTCTTTTGGCGTGTGTAATTCGAGTACCATAATTGTAATGATAATTGCTAACACACCATCGCTAAAAGCTTCCATTCGATTTTTTGGCATGAATAAACAC
>SKEU01001493.1_pt1 | contig 11383 bp, 9 predicted proteins | sample 4819571 | NCBI WGS metagenome assembly SKEU01 (sample SAMN11008801, study PRJNA524170) | human gut metagenome | biome: Human fecal sample; material: Feces; isolation source: fecal sample from pouch patient p8, p16 | host: Homo sapiens | place: Israel: Tel-Aviv | collected 2015-06-23
GTACTATGCTGAGGCAGGCGGTAATCTTAGACAGAATGGATGGGTAAAATCCGAAAATAAATGGTATTTTGCTGGACCAGGTGGAGGTTTTGTTCATGACAATTGGATGCTGCTTGGTGGTGCATGGTATTACGCTGGAAGTGATTGCTCAATTTTTCAGAATTGTGTATTTGAAGTAAATGGAAGCAAATATTATGCTCAAGAGGGTGGTAACATTCGGCAGAATGGTTGGGTAAAAGATAACAATAAATGGTATCTCGCAGGGCCTGGAGGAGGTTTTTATAGAAACCGATGGGTAAATGTTGGAGGATTGTGGTATTACGCACAAGCTGAATGCGATATCTTTCAAGATGGTTGGCTTTTGTTGAATAATCATTGGTATTATGCAAAACCAGGTGGCGATATTTATCAAAATAGTTGGATACATTTGGACGCATGGTATTATGCATCTCCTGGTGGGGGGATTTATCAAAATACGCTGGCACAAATAAATGGATATTATTATTGCTTTGATCAGTCGGGTCGAATGCTAAGCGGAGATTTTTGGTGGAACGGTCAGCACATTATAGCTGCTCAATCCGGCGAAATTAGTAATTTAGTCAGAGGTATAGATGTATCCGTCTTCCAGGGCTGGATCGACTGGGCAGCTGTTGCACAAGATAACGTAAAATTTGCATTCATTCGTGCAGGAGGACGTTTTGGCGTTTCCGGAACCATATATGATGATTCACGATTTGATGAGAACATGAGAGGTGCGACATCGAATGGGATTTCTGCTGGAGCATATTTCTTTACTCAGGCGGTAAACGAACAGGAAGCAGTCGAGGAAGCAAATTATCTGATCTCTCATGTAAGGCCGTATAACGTTTCTATGCCTTTAGTGATCGATACAGAGTATCTTGCAAACGGTCGTCATAATAACCTGACTGCCCAGCAGCGAACAAATGTTATTAAGGCATTTTGTCAGACGATCGCCAATAGTGGATATACACCGATGATTTATGGAAGCACTTCCTGGCTTAATAACCAACTGATTATGAGTCAGCTTGCACAATATAAAGTCTGGGTCGCACAGTATTACCATCGGGTAACTTATGGCGGAAGTTATACGTGCTGGCAGAACACAAGCTCTGCACATGTAAATGGCATTCAAGGCAACGTGGATAACGATTACTGGTACAACATTTAGTTTTGCATTAATTGATTACCTCTCCATGAACGAACTCGTATGGAGGGGTAATATTTTGATCATTGTGTTCGTGAAAATATAAGTATATAATGTTCACGAACATACGGGAGGCGGCTATGAATAAACAGGAAGCAGATGTTTTGCTGGCCTTAGCATCGAGGCCATTTACGAATCAGAGAGAGTTGGCTAATTACACAGACCATGCGTTGGGGGTAATAAACAAAACTTTGAAAAACCTTCAGGAGCAGGGATTTGTAGATTCAGAGTGTTTTAAAGTCACAGAGAAAGGAAACGCCCTGATTGAATTCAATAAGCCTGCAAATGCTATTATTCTGGCTGCGGGATTTGGTATGCGAATGGTGCCAATTAATTTAGAGAAACCAAAGGCACTGTTATCAATAGATGGAGAAACGCTCATTGAGAGGATGATAAAGCAGCTGAATGAAGCCGGAATTTATGACATACATGTTGTTGTTGGATTCATGAAGGAAAAGTTTGAGTTCCTCATGGACAAATATAATGTTGATTTGATTGTAAATCCTGAGTATGCAGAGAAAAACAATATTTCTTCTCTTTTGAAAGCATCAAAATATATAAATAACACATATATTATTCCATCTGATGTATGGTGCGAGAAGAATCCGTTCAACGCCAGAGAACTGTACTCCTGGTACATGGTCAGCAGTGAGATAGACGAAGAGTCGGATGTGCGGGTAAACAGGAAAAATGAACTTGTCAGAGTAGGCAGAAGTGGTGCTGGAAACAGAATGATTGGTATAAGCTATCTCTGCGGCGATGTGGCTAAAGAAGTATCTGAGAGAATTAAGGCAATCAGCAGAGACCCTTCATATAATGAAAAGTTCTGGGAAGAGGCGCTATACGATAATAAGAATAAACCTGCGAAAATGAAGGTCGAGGCCAGAGTTGTTCAGGCAGATAAGGTTGTGGAGATAAATACATATGAGCAGCTCAGGGATATGGACGGTGAAAATGAAGATTTAAGATCCGGGGCAATATCTACAATTGCAGAAGTTTTCGGTGTACCGGAAGGAAGTATCAAAAACATTCAGGTTCTTAAAAAGGGAATGACAAACAGGAGCTTCCTCTTTTCTGTAGATAAAGATGAGAGAGATGATCATATTTCAGGTGGAAAATATATCATGAGGATTCCTGGTGAAGGAACAGATCAGCTTATTAACAGGAAAGAAGAAGCAGAAGTTTATCATCAGATACATGGACGTGGATTATGTGATGACCCTGTATATATAAATCCGGCAAATGGATACAAGATCACAAAGTATCTTGAAGGGGTACGCAGCTGTGATCCGCAAAATGAAAATGATCTAAAATGCTGCATGTACATGTTAAAACGTTTTCATGAAATGAATCTGCAGGTTAATCACAGATTTGATCTTTTCGAAAAGGTGAAATTCTACAAATCTCTGTGGCCAGAGCAGGAGTCACTTTATTCGGATCACAGCAGAACGATGAAAAACATTTTTTCTTTGAAAGAATATATCGACTCTCAGAAAAAAGATTGCTGTCTTACCCACATTGATGCGGTTCCAGATAACTTCCTTTTCTATACAGACGAGTGTGGAGATGAGAAGCTGCAGCTCACTGATTGGGAATATGCAGGAATGCAGGATCCTCATGTGGATATTGCGATGTTCTGCATATACAGCCTCTACAACAAAGAACAGTGCGATCATCTGATAGATATATATTTCGAAAATGACTGCCCTGAATCTGTAAGGACGAAAATATATTGCTACATTGCTGTGTGCGGCATGATCTGGTCAAACTGGTGTGAATATAAGAGCCAGCTTGGTGTGGAATTTGGAGAATATTCACTCCGCCAATACAGGTATGCTAAAGATTTCTATAAGTATGCAAAGGAAAGGATGAAATAATGGGTGGAATAAACGCTGTGATAATGGCGGCTGGTGCCAGTTCAAGGTTTGCACCACTATCATATGAAAGGCCAAAGGGACTCATCACAGTTCGGGGAGAAGTGCTTATTGAAAGACAAATCAAACAGCTGATAGAAGCAGGAATTAGTGACATATTTGTAGTGACCGGTTACAAAGCTGGTGCATTCGAATATCTTGGAGATAAATTCGGAGTAAAGCTGATAGAGAACAGAGAATATAAAGAGAGAAACAACAACTCAAGCATTATGGCTGCAGAAGCGGTTATAGGGGACACATACGTTTGCTCAGCCGATAATTATTTTTCACAAAACCCATTCCTTGAAAAACCTGGAACAGCCTTCTATTCTGCTGTATATTCTCACGGGCATACCGATGAATGGTGTATAGATACAGACGAAAATGGATACATTACAGGGGTGACCGTTAGCGGTGAAAATGCCTGGTATATGCTGGGACACACCTTCTGGGACAGGAAATTCAGCCGGGCGTTCATAAGCATTCTCAATAACGAATATGACAAACCGGAAACTGCAGATAAGTTATGGGAAACGATTTTTCTTGAGCATTTGGATCAATTGCACATGAAAATCCGGAAATATCCTGACCACTCTATTTTTGAATTCGACACACTTGATGAACTTAGGCTGTTTGATAAAAGTTACATAAAAGACACACATTCTGAAATACTAAAAAAACTGGCCGTTGAGTTGGACTGCAGCGAAGAGAAAATGAATAACTTTCGTTGCATAAAAGGCGGCGATGCAGAAGCAATTGGTTTTTCATTTCGCTGCGGGACAGAAATGTACAGATTTTTTTACAAAAATGGAAACCTTGAGAAAGTGGGAGAAACAGCTGCAAACTGATTTTTTTGATGGCGCTTGTTGGAGGTAATAGGTGAAATGAAAGAAAGAATGAAGAAATCTGATATTGACTGGGTTATAACGTTAGTGCCATTGGTGATAATTCTGAGTCTTGCAGGATTGTTTTTCAGATTTCCCATCAGATCAAATGAAGTTATCGGTCAGGTGAGAGGATTCTTTGGCGATACTTTCGGGGTATATTATCTGATCCTCGGCCTGGGGTTCTTTATCGTTTCTCTGTATCTGGCCCTTGGAAAATACAGAAATGTGGTGCTGGGTGGACAGAATGAGAAGCCTGAATATTCGTTCTGGGTCTGGGGCTCTATGATGTTCACCTGCGGACTGGCTGCAGATATTCTGTTCTACAGTTTCTCTGAATGGATCATGTATGCTGCTGATCCGCATATGAAGGAGCTGGAAGGCGGATGGAAAGAATGGGCCGGCGTTTTTCCTCTCTTTCACTGGAGCTTTATCCCATGGGCGTTTTACCTTGTCCTGGCAGTCGCTTTCGGTTTTATGCTTCATGTGCGGAAAAGAAACAGGCAGAAATTTTCTGAAGCCTGCAGGCCAATTCTGGGAAAACACACTGACGGATGGATCGGAAGGATAATTGACTTGTTGGCTGTGTTTGCCCTTCTTGCGGGGACGGCAACAACATTCAGTGTGGCTACACCGCTTATGGCAGCAGCAATTGAAGCACTTACGGGAATACACGTAAATAGAACTATCGTTACGATAATAATTTTGATGATAACCTGTGTGATCTACACATACAGCCTTCTCCATGGCATCAAGGGAATAAGTCACCTGGCCAATGCCTGCATGTATCTGTTCTTTGGATTCCTTGCTTTTGTGCTTGTGGCAGGAGGACAATCTAAATTTATTTTTGAAAACGGTTTACAGTCCTTTGGACGAATGGTCAATCATTTTGTTGATTTGAGCACTTTTACTGATCCGGAAAGGACGTCAGGATTTCCACAATCATGGACCATATATTACTGGGCATACTGGATGGTATGGTCTATCGCAGCGCCGTTTTTCATCGGACAAATTAGTAAAGGAAGGACCATTAAGCAGACTGTTCTTGGAGGATATATTTTCGGAGTAGGCAGTACATGTATCAGCTTTATCGTGCTGGGGAATTACAGCATGTCCAGGCAGGTAAAAGGAATGACCGATTTTATTTCAATGTATAAAAGCGGAACAAACACATATGATCTGATAATCAGCATAATGAAAACCATGCCTGCAGTTCCTGTAGTCCTGATCTGGCTTATTTGCACTATGGTAGCTTTCTATGCAACAAGCTTTGACAGCATCGCCCTGATCGGCAGTTGCTATAGTTATCACCGGCTTGAAGATGGAGAACAACCTGATAAGAGAATAGAACTAATGTGGTGTGTTCTGCTGATAATCCTGCCAATAGCGCTGTTATTCAGCGAGAGCACGATGAGCAACATCCAGGGAGTATCGATCATTTCCGCATTTCCATTGGGAATCGTTATGATTATAATAGTTATGAGTTTGTTTAAAGACTTGAAAGCATATACAAGAGAGTTACAAGACAGGCTGTAAATTGAATATTTAAATGAATCATTAAGATATAGTTTTGAGGGGCAGTTCCATTGAATCAAAAATTAACTTCTTCAAATTCAAACAGATTAAATAACTATGATGCACTGAGAATTATTTCGACAGTAGCAGTGATTTTCATACATGTAAACTGGCAATTCTTCTGGACAAAAGCGGCAACGCCATCCATGAGTGTGAATTACATTGTCGAAAGTTCAATAAATATTATTGCAAGATTTTCTGTTCCTGCGTTTGTTATGATTTCTGGAGCCTTTAATCTAAAAAATAAAAGGAACGAGGAGTTTGCAAACTTTTATAAGAAAACTTCCTGGAAGGTTGTCATTCCGTTTATCGGAGTGGTTCTGCTGCTGTTCGCATTCGATGTTTTGAAAGCAAAACTTAACGGAACCTGGATGCTTGCGGCAGCAAAAACTTCCTGGAATGGGATAAGAGTGGGAAACTATTATAATCTCTGGTTCATGTATATGCTTGTAGGATTATATCTTTTTACACCGTTTATCATAAAATTGAGGAACACTGTGTCTGAGAAGGTATATATTAGGCTTTCTGTCGGCATGCTGGTGTGGGCAGTTATTTCGCAATCGCTGTCAGGACAGCTTGCTGCCTATGAGATTGGTGTAATCATTTCATTTTTAAGTTACTATCTCATTGGGGATGTTATTTTGAACTTTGTGGATTTGAAGCATGGTACAGCCTGGTATTTCTGCATTGCTGCGGTTATGTTTGCCCTTACATTTGTTGCAAGATACCGCGGTGCAATGTACTATATGGACAATGCATATACAGCTTTCTTTTCACCTTTCATTGTAGTGGCAAGTATATGTGTTTTCGCCGGTGTAAAGAATATTAAGGTCAATAGAGACGTAACCTGGCTGTCCAATAAAACATTTTACATATACATGTTCCATTCTGTTATCTATACAGTGTTAGTAAGGAGAGCATGGCCGATGTTCGGAACAAAGCACGAACTCCTTCAAATAATTGTGATAGTGATCTTAACATTCATCCTGTCTCTACTAGTCTCCATTGTTTATGATAGTTTCTGGAGAAATAGAAAGAAATGGAAAGAAGGCTGGTACAGTTTGAAAATCTGGCAGAATGGGAATAATTGATACAACTTATGGGGGAAGAACTATTGTCATTAACGCGGCATTGTAACTAATGTGTGTGTTTAGGGAAAATAGAAAAAGTCTGTAAAAGAATTTGACAAGGCCTTTCGTGACGGCAATCATTAATTCATGGAGGGCCTTTTACTATGATCAGAAAACCAAGAAAACCAGTGCACCATGTTGAAATGACTGCAGGAAAACGCGAGATCATCCGCGTGCTGCTTGAAGAGTACGATATAGAGAGCGCTCAAGATATACAGGATGCTCTCAAGGATCTGCTTGGCGGCACGATCAAAGAAATTATGGAATCCGAAATGGATGAACATATCGGCTATGAAAAATCTGAGCGGGCGAATTCGGATGACTTTGAACGTAATTATCGAAACGGATATAAGAATAAACGAGTCAATTCAAGCTACGGCAGTATGTCAATCGACGTTCCACAGGACCGCAATTCCTCTTTTGAACCTAAGGCCGTAAAAAAGCGTCAGAAGGATATTTCGGATATAGACCGGAAGATCATATCGATGTACGCAAAGGGAATGACCACAAAGCAGATATCTGAAACGATCGAGGACATATATGGCTTTGAGACTTAAGAAAGTTTCATTTCAGACGTAACAGATAAGATCCTGCCGCAGATCGAAGACTGGCACAACTTGATCACGTTACAGATAAATGGAGTCCGCAGTATCCATATGCTATGAAACGCTGGAGCGACAACTGGGACGCCATATCCCCGATTTTCAAGTTTTCCAGGGATGTCAGAACAGCCTTCTATACGACCAACGCCATAGAATCACTGAATTCAACGCTGCGGCGGCTGAACCGTCAGAGAAGCGTATTTCCAGGGGCGCAGGCGCTGCTGAAGTCGCTGTATCTCGCAACATTCGAAGCCACACGTAAGTGGACAATGCCAATTCGCAACTGGGGAAAAGTGCGAGGCGAATTGTCAGTTATGTACCCGGAGCGCTTGCCTGAATAGCAGAGATCACAAGATCATATGTTCAAGACATGCCCTCCTTGACAAGGCATGTCTTGACATGGAAAGATCATTCTGTTAAACAATGTTCAAGAGCTGGTCAGAAGGAACTGACCAGACCACTATACACTTCTCACGGAAGACCTTTATTTACAGAAAAACTTACATACCCAAAAAAAAAATACCATCCTTGCCATAAAGAACATAGCCAACGCTACTGTGGGATTCTTCCGGAAGTTTTAGCGATTTGCTCTTATCAATAGGATTGATAATTTTCACTCCATCAACTTTTCCAACTGTTTCATATGTGTATGCAACCTGTTTGCCGGCTGCAAATGTACCACGACCGCCCATTATCGCACCACCTTCCTAGAGGAACGATAATCTACTGTCCTGAAAATTAGAATTCCTGTGATAGTGGCACCCAATGGTTATCTGTCATATCATGTGCGAATTCTGTATTGCTGATGTAAAGCTGATTGTCTTTGTCTCGGACAAATCCCCAGTGGAGGGAATGCTCCGCACTCCCATCGACGGATATAATTATATCGAAAAAGTTTCTAATAATGACGAATTTTTACAGGAATGGGGGTGAAGAGTATTTACTGGAGTATGAAAGAGAGATTATTATAATCAAGTAGTATCAATTGTAGAGTGTTAAGGTGGGGTTAAATGATAAAAATACTGTTCGTATGCCACGGCAGGAGTAGCGGAGCGGGCGTAAGGTAGAGGATTATCGGGCAGTACCGGGCATTATGCGGAGGCGTGTGCCCGATTTTTTGTGTCTTACTACGGGTTTACTACTGAAGCGGAGAGGAAAAAGAGGAGGTGTGGATATTATACAGCTTGTTCTTCCCGGAGAGTCTGAAGGACATCCTTAAGCAGGGACAGATCTTTGCCCCGCTTATTGATACGCTTCAGATCTTTTCTGAACTGGGTGGTCATTACAAGATCAAGTATGCAGATACAATCCAACTTAAAAGTTCAACTACATAAATCCCTTGAAATATGGGCATTTCCGAGCATATAGGATGTCGGAAAGGGCTCTTTTTTATACCCTGGGGGCAGCAGTTATGCTGGGTGATGGGATACTGTTGAACACGGTAGGGTACAGTTACGACTTAAATACTGTTACTACGACAATAAAGTCGAAACAGTTGTCTGTAAATCTGGAGTAGAGACAGGTGTTATGGTATAATTTTTGTTGAGAAAACACGGATTTGCTTCGTTGCATATAGTGACAGATTGGAGCGTAAATCGGATGGTTTGCGCTCCTTAATTTATGGAGGAAAGCTATGGGGAAGTTTGGGGATTACGCAGCATCTGCAGGAAGAATGCAACAAGAGAAGGTTTGAGAAGAAGTATTGAAGATAGAGAAATACAGGCTGCAAATGAGGCTGATGAAAGGGGAAAGGAAATACTTGTCGAAGCGCTGCTTGAAGTAAAACAGGATGACGACACAATTATCCGTATGCTTCATAAATACTATGGTCTAAATGAGGATGATGCAGAGCAGCTTATTGTTGGAGAACGAACAATCTATATTCCGTGTAAAACATTAGAGACTTATCTTGTCAGAACTGAAGGGTTTTCCCGAGATGAAGCATATCATTATATTGTTGATAGCGGTATTATTGACAAACTAAGAGAGAATAGGACACGTTGGAAAAAGAGTGCTAAGGATCTCTTCACAGAATCCAAGAAACACTAAAGGAAGGTGAACTGATTTGCTGCTATTCTCGACAATTCTTGATATCGATGGAAAAATGACAAAAGATGACTTTATCCAGCTTGTTATTGAGTGGAACCAAGGGAGTTCGCATGAGAACAATGTCATCAAAGGGATAGAGTGGAACGGAGAAAGAAATATACGATATGGAACGGATGATCTTTGGATGGACATCCAGGAGTATCGCAATCAGAACATCATTGCGGTTCGCTATGAAAAGTGTGAGACAGACGGTGTGGTTTGGGATTCAGATTATATTATGAATTTCAAGGACATGAAGATGGCGGTCAGACTTGACCGCAGTTATCTAGAGGAGGCACTGGCGGTAGATCCGAAGTTTTCGACCCCTCACATTATCACCCTGCTGATTAAAAAGGGGTACCTAAAGAAGGATCATGGCCTAGAAGTGCTTCGTACACCATTGATGATTAATGAGGATAATATGAACATTCTAACCGATGTAATCAATGGGCAGTCTAGATATCGGCTCCCGGTAGTGTTCATATCAAAGACCTTTTATGATGATCCGGTAGATGTTTTCCGTCTGGCAGGCAGACTTAAGGGAGTGGCTCATGTTCTTGTACAGGAAAGCAACTGCACAAATATCAAGCTACGCAGTGCATGTGATAGCAAGAACGAATACTACGGTGCCATTGGTATTTATTATCCGAGACACGGCATAGGACATAGGAAGTACCTATACCGAAGAAGTGAGGGCTTCGATGTCATTCTTGCTGAAAAGGTCATTCGATCAGTTATCCAATATGGAAATGCTCAGATGGTTAATCCGCTGTATACTTGGCAGGGAGTAAACAATGCTCTTCTCCGGGATAGATACATCAGCCAAAAAGAGGAGCGGTCAGCAGCTGATGCAGAGCGTAGACTGGCTTTGTATAACCTCTTCACAATGAAGAGTGAGCTGGAGCAAAAGGAAGCCAGTATGCGAGAAAAGGCTATATCCGATGCCAAAGCCGAAGCGGATAAGATCCTGGAAGGCTTTGAGGATGATATGCAACGTATGCAGGATGAAATTACCCGACTCAGCAACCAGGTTGAACGCCTAGAATTTGAAAATCAGGGGCTGCGTACAAAGCTTGATTCTAACACTGATACTCCGGCTCTCCATATGGGAATCGAGGATGACTTTTACCATGGCGAGGTCAAAGATCTCCTACTGGCTACTCTTAGTGATGGATTGAAGAATATCGCACCGAAGACACGAAGATATGATGTAGTCCAGGGTATCATCAAGTCCAACGATTACCAGCATATAGGTGAGCAGAGAGCTGCTAAAGTGAAGACCGTGCTTACCAGCTATTCCGGCATGACACCGAAGGTGAAGAAGGTATTGGAAGAAGTCGGATACCAAATTACTCACGATGGTGGGCATTACAAAGCGACCTACTACGGAGATGGACGATACACCGTCATACATGGCGCGACTCCGAGTGATGGACGATCCGGCAAGAACACCATAAATAAGGCATTCTGAGGAAGACGGTTGAGAATGATAATTAGTGAGAACAAGCTGCAAGAGAGCACCACTGGCATGAATCTTGTCAGCGGGGAAATGAAGATAAATAACAACTATGTTGTAGTTGATAAAACGGAGCAAGAGTTCATAGATCTTTGCAGAGAAAATGGCATAAAGGTTGTTTTCTATTATTACACTTATTACTCCAAAGATAAGTATCTCATAACAGATGAAATATTGAGAGATAATACTGATAATGATGATGAGTATAATTTTTGCAAGGAATGGGCTGATTTGAGAAATAAAGATATCGATGCCCTGGACTTTAGCAGACCAATGGTTCTTACAATGGCAGCATCGTTGGGGGCAATGATTCTGATATGCCAAGAGCGTGATGAGTGGATGACTGATTTCGCAGAAGGTGAAGCCGCTATGGAAATTTTCATTGAAGAAAATGAAGATAAGATGCTTGATCTTTTTGACGTGGATAGTGACGGTATCTCACTTGTAGAT